>Ga0335085_10000946_pt1 | contig 69829 bp, 62 predicted proteins | sample Lox_Sample_45_FD_206712 | JGI IMG/M metagenome (GOLD analysis project Ga0335085, IMG submission 206712) | Soil microbial communities from Loxahatchee National Wildlife Refuge, Florida, United States - Lox_Sample_4.5 | ecosystem: Environmental > Terrestrial > Soil > Wetlands | place: USA... | reverse complement strand
GACACCAGCCGCGTCGCGTACGTCGAGATCCTCCCCGACGAGACCGCCAAGACCTGCGTCGAGTTCCTAGAACGAGCGCTCGTGTGGTTCGCCGATCGCGGTGTGACCGTGCAGCGGATCATGACCGGCAACGGTTCGGGCTACCGCTCCAAACTCCAGGCCCGCACCATCAAACGGCTCGGGATCAAGCATCTCTTCACGAGGCCGTATCGGCCGCGCACGAACGGAAAAGCAGAGCGGTTCATCCAGACATTGCTGCGCGAATGGGCGTACGCGGCCGTCTACAAAACCAGCGACCATCGAGCTCGAGCGCTCCGACCGTGGCTCGACTTCTACAATCACCAACGACCCCACGGCGCCCTCGGTCACCAAGCACCCGCAAGCCGCTTATCCGCAGCAGCCTGAACAACCTGGCTGGGATCTACACCTAGCCCGACCCGAGCCCCAATTGCCCACCAACAGTTGGCAGGAAATTCGGGTGCTCCTCCCGTTTTTCCCACCAACAGTTGGCAGGAAATTCGGGCGCTCCTCCCGTTTTTCCCACCAACAGTTGGCAGGAAATTCGGGCGCTCCTCCCGTTTTTTCCACCAACAGTTGGCAGGGAAATCGGGACGTCTCGCGCGCGACGATGGGGCGTGGCCTTCGGCGTGTACGTGCACATCCCCTTCTGCGCGTCGCGCTGTGACTACTGCGACTTCGCCACGTGGACCGACCGCGGCCATCTCGTCGACGCATACGTCGACGCGTGCGTGCACGACCTGGACCGACGCCGCACCGACGGGATGAAACCCGCAACGAGCGTGTTCTTCGGGGGCGGCACACCCTCGCTGCTGGAGGCGGACCGACTGGTGCGCATTCTCGACGCGGTCGACCGCGCTCCGGGCGCCGAGGTCACGGTCGAGTGCAATCCCGACAGCGTCGACGCCAGCAAGCTCGAGACGTATCGCGCCGGAGGGGTGAATCGGCTGAGCTTCGGTGTGCAGTCGATGGTTCCCGACGTGCTGGCCGCGCTCGGCCGAACGCACGACCCCGCGAACGTCGAGCGCGCAGTACAACTCGCCCGCGCCGCGGGCTTCGAGCGCATCAATCTCGACCTCATCTACGGCACTCCCGGAGAGGATGCGTCCGACTGGCGGCGATCGCTCGACGGTGTGGTCGCGTTGGGCGTCACCCACGTCAGCGCGTACGCACTGACCGTCGAGCCGGGAACGCCGCTCGGCCGACGCGTCGCGGCCGGCGCGTCCGCACCCGACGACGACGTGCAGGCCGACGACTACCTTCGGGCCGATGCCGTGCTCGGAGCGGCAGGTCTCGAGTGGTACGAGGTGTCGAACTGGGCGGCGCCGGGCGAGGAGTGCCGCCACAACGAGCTCTACTGGAGCGGCGGCGAGTACGCGGGGATCGGCTGCGCCGCGCACGGCCACACCGACGGACGGCGCTGGTGGAACGTGCGCACGCCCGAGCGGTACATCGCGGCCGTCGAGTCCGGCACGACCGCGCGGGCGGGCGAGGAAGAGCTCGACGATGCGACGCGCGCCGAAGAGGCGTTCGCCCTCGCGCTGCGAACGCGTCGCGGCGCGGTCGCGCAGCCCGATGCCGGCTCGATGGTCGCCGAGCTCCAAGCCCAGGACCTGCTCGAACGCCGCGGCGACCGCGTCGTGCTCACGATCCGGGGCCGGCTCCTCGCCTCCGACGTCACCGTCCGATTGCTCGTTGCCGGGGCCGCGACGCCCGTCCCTTCCGGCGCGGCCCCGCCGACGCGCCCCGCGGGATCGCTGGCACTCGGTAGCATTGAGTGCTAACTCCGGTGAGGGGACGCGCATGACCGAGCTCGACGAACGCAAGGCCGCGGTGCTGCGCGCGATCGTCGAGCACTACGTCGACACCGCGCAGCCCGTCGGGTCGCAGACCGTGACGAGCACGACCGGTCTGGGGGTCTCGGCCGCCACTGTGCGCAACGAGATGGCGCTGCTCGAGCGGGAGGGTTACATCGCCCAGCCCCACCCCTCCGCCGGCCGGGTCCCGACCGACCGCGGCTACCGCTACTACGTCGACCATCTCGCCGGGGCGGCGCAGCTCCCGGCGGTCGAGCGGCGGCGCATCGTCGAGTTCTTCAGCAGCGCGACCCTCGCCATGGACCAGCTCCTCGCGCAGACGAGCCGCCTGCTCGCCGGTGTCACCGCTCACGCGGCGGTCGTCGTCGGCCCGGAAGTGCAGGCCGTCGTGGTGCGGGCCGCGAACCTCGTCGTGCTCCAACCCCGCGTCGTCCTGGCCGTTGTCGTGCTGTCGAACGGGTCGGTCGAAAAGGACGTCGTCGTCTTCGACGACGACGTGACCGACGACGAGGTCGCCGACGCGACCGCACGGTTCGCGCAACGGTTGTGCGGGCACCGGCTCGCGGACATCGCGCGCGTACCTGCCGACGACGCCGGTCCCGGGGACCGCGTGAGTGAGATCGTCAACGCGTCGCGCGTCGCATTGCAGACGCGTTTAGCGCAACACCAGAGCGAACCGCTCTATGTCGGCGGCGCGAGCCGGCTCGCGGCCGAGCACGACGCGTTCGTCACGACCAGCACCAGTCGCTTGCTCGAACTGCTCGAGCAGCACGTCGTGCTCGCTTCGCTGATGCGCGAGCTGCTCGGTCCCGGCCTCACCGTGAGCATCGGCTCGGAGAACACGAGCGCGGAACTGCGTGAGTGCTCGCTCGTGCTCGCGCCGTATCTGGTCGAGGGCGAGTCGGCGGGAACGGTTGGCGTGCTCGGACCGACGCGCATGGACTACCGCAAGGCCCAGGCTGCGGTCGTCGCGGTATCGCAACAGCTCGGGCGCCAGCTCTCGCGGTGAGCCGGGGCATCATGGCGAGCGTGAGCAGGACATGAGCTACTACGAGGTGCTCGGCGTCTCGACGAACGCAACCGACGACGAGATCAAGCGCGCGTTCCGGGCGCTTGCCCGCAAGTACCACCCCGACGCGAACCCGAACGATCCCGCCGCGGTCGAGCGCTTCAAGGAAGTCAACGAGGCGTACGAGACGCTGCGCGACCCCGAACGCCGCCGCCGTTACGACATGTTCGGACCCGAGGGCGCGAACGCCGGACCCTTCAGATCGGGCAGCCCGTTCGACGCGGGTGCGTTCGGTCTGAACGATCTCTTCGACGCGTTCTTCGGCGCCGGCGGTGCCGCCGGGGGCCGTGGGCGCGGTCCGGCGGGCGCGACGCGCGGACCCGACGTCGAGACGGTGCTCGACCTCACGCTGAACGACATCGTCTTCGGCGCCCGTAAGACCCTCGACCTGCAGATGATGATCCCGTGCGAGACGTGCGGCGCGAGCGGCTGCAAGCCCGGGACCCATCCCGACCGCTGCCCGACCTGCGAGGGCACGGGCGAGGTCCGCCAGGTCCGGCGTTCGTTGCTCGGCCAGATCGTCACAGCGGGCCCGTGCGGCGCGTGCGGCGCGACCGGCCAGGTCATCCCCGACCCGTGTGCCGTCTGCGCGGGCGCCGGACGCGTGAACGGTCGCCGCTCCGTCGAGGTCGACGTCCCGGCCGGCATCGACGACGGCCAGCGGCTGCGGCTCGCCGGGCGCGGTCCGGCCGCCCCGCGCGGTGGTCCCGCCGGCGACCTCTACGTCGGTGTGCGGGTCGCGCGGCATCCCGATCTCGAGCGGCGCGGCGACGATCTCTGGTACCAGTTGCCGGTGTCGATCGTGCAAGCCGCGCTCGGGACCCAGCTCGACGTGCAGACACTCGACGGTGAGCAGGAGGTCGATGTTCCCGCGGGGACGCAACCCGGCGCGCTCATCCGTCTACGGGGCCTCGGTGTCCCGTCGCTGCGAACCACGCGCCGCGGCGACCTCGTGTTCGAGGTCCGGGTCGAAGTACCGACCCGGCTCAAGGAAGAAGAAGCCGAGCTCCTCGCGCGCTTCGCCGAGCTGCGCGGCGAGAAGGTGGGCGCCGCTCACGAAGGACTCCTTTCGCGCATCCGGTCGGCGTTCAAGTCGTGACGTCGCCCCCGGCCCGCGAGCCGGCCGGCGCGGGCGCGGTTGCGCACGTCTTCGTCGACGCGCTCGGAGACGACCTCGTCGTGGACGGGCCGGACGGGCACCACCTCCAGCGGGTGCGGCGGCTCGGGCGGGGTGAGCTCGTCACCGCGGCCGACGGTACGGGCGCGTGGCGTCTCTACGAGGTCGGCGGCTCGGAGAAGGGGTCCTTGGCGCTCGTCGCGCGTGGTGAGCGGGAGCAGGCCCCGGATCCGCCGGTCGGCGTCGCGCTCGCCGTCGCATTGACCAAGGGCGGCCTCGACGACGTCGTCGCCGCGGTCACCGAGATCGGCGCGTTGCGTATCGTCCCGGTGCGCACCGCGCGCGCGGTCGTGCGCTGGGACACGCCCAGGGCGGTTCGCGCGGTCGAACGGCTCCGCACGGTCGCGCGCGAGTCCGCGATGCAGAGCCGCCGGGCCCGCATCCCGGCGGTCGACGACGTCACAGACCTCGTCGCGCTCGCGCAACGGCGGGACCTCGTCGTCGCGGATCGTGAAGGCATGCCCGCCGCCGCGCTCCCGCGTCCCTTTCCCGGCTCGGAATGGACCGTGCTCGTCGGGCCGGAGGGCGGGCTCGCGCCCGCGGAACTCGAGGCACTCGCGGCACACCCGCGACTCTCGCTCGGGCCTCACGTCTTGCGGGCTTCGACCGCTCCGATCGCGGCGGTCGCCGTGCTCGTCGGAGAGACGTCGCGTCTGCTTCAGGAGTGACCTTTGTCGGACTTCGCGTCAGATGTGACCGATGTTGAAGGCAAACCGGAGCATGACTTTCACGGAGCGTGCTGTTATGCTCCCGGCGTTGCACTCTCAGGCGTGAGAGGGTGCACGTGGCGGGGGACGCGGCAGACGCCGGGTCCGGGCGAGAGGGCATTCAGTTGGCGAACACTGGAGCGCGGGTCGGCGAACGACTGCGAGCGATCCGGCGCCAAAAAGGATTGTCGCTGCACGACGTCGAGGCACGTTCGAGCCTCGAGTTCAAGGCGTCAGTCCTCGGCGCGTACGAGCGGGGCGAGCGCGCGATCTCGGTCCCGAGGTTGTTGCGTCTTGCCGAGATCTACGAAGTGCCGGCCGACCAACTGCTGCCGCGTGATCTCGACGGCGAGATGATCAGTCTCGTCGAGCCTGCCGCGAACGGGCTCGACGGCAACGCCAAGTTCACGATCGACCTCGTCCGGCTGCACGAGCTCGACGACCCCGAGGCGCACATCCTCGACCGTTTCGCCACGTCGTTGCAGCGCGAGCGCCAGGACTTCAACGGGCGCATGCTCACGATCCGTCGTTCCGATCTCCGGGTGCTGGCCTCGTGCATGGGTCGCAGCCTCGAGGAGCTCGGCGCACGGCTCGAGCAGCTCGGCCTTCGGGCCGTCGCCGCGGGCTGACAGAGGGAATCCGCCATAGGAACGGTCGGGCCCGTCGCTCGACTACCCTCGCGCGCACCTTGGCTCGCTCGCACGCCGTCAGTTCCGCTCCCGGCCGCCACGATCACGACGCGTCCGTCAAGATCCTCGTTCCGGGCAACCACCTCATGCTCGGCCTGCTCGGCCAGCGCGACGAGTTGCTGCGACTGGTGGAAGCGGAGTTCGCGGTCGAGATCCTCGTCCGCGGCAACGAGATCAACATCACCGGCCGCGGCGACGAGGTCGAACGCGTCGGCCGGCTGTTCGAGGAGATGGTGGTCCTGCTCGAACAAGGCCACGAGCTCGACCGCGAGAACCTGGGCCGCTCGATCGAGATGATGAAAGCCGACCAGCGGCCGACCGACGTCCTCGCCACCGAGGTCGTGAAGGGCCGAAAGACGATCCGCCCGAAGACCGCCGGGCAGAAGCGCTACGTCGACGCGGTGCGCGAGAACACGGTCACCTTCGCCATCGGTCCCGCAGGAACTGGCAAGAGCTATCTCGCGGTGGCGCTCGCGGTGCAGGCGCTGCAGGCGAAGGACGTCAACCGCATCATCCTCACGCGACCCGCGGTGGAAGCGGGGGAGCGCCTCGGCTTCTTGCCGGGCGACATGATGCAGAAGGTCGACCCCTACCTGCGGCCGTTGTACGACGCGCTTTACGACATGCTCGAACCCGAGGTCGTCGTGCGCCTCATGGAACGGGGAACGATCGAAGTCGCGCCGCTGGCGTACATGCGCGGCCGTACGCTCAACGACTCGTTCATCATCCTCGACGAGGCGCAGAACACGACGCCGGAGCAGATGAAGATGTTCCTCACGCGTCTCGGCTTCGGGTCGAAGGTCGTCGTCACCGGTGACATCACGCAGATCGACCTGCCGGAGGGCCGCGGCCGTTCCGGACTCATGCAGGTCCGGGGAGTGCTCGACGAGATCGAGGGTCTGAGCTTCGTCGAGCTCGGTTCGCGCGACGTCGTGCGGCACCGGATCGTGCAAGAGATCGTCGACGCGTACGAGCGTCACCAGAAGTGACGGGTGGACAGCCGATGACCGCGGACGCGGAATCGCCGTCGGTCTTCGGCGCCGACGAGCAGCACGAGGTCGAGGTCGACGTTCCCCGTTGGGTTCGGCTCGCGCGCCTCGTGCTCGACAGCGAGCGGGTCATGGCGCGGTACGGCACCGACGTCGAGATGTCGCTGATGTTCGTCGACGAGCCGACGATCGCCGAGCTCAACGCGCGTTTCCTCGGCGGCGACGGCCCGACCGACGTCCTGTCGTTCCCGCTCGACGAGGAGCTGCCGCCCGCCGGCCGCCAGCCCGACCAGGGTGGTCGTGGGCCCGGCGCACCCGGTGAGCCGGGCGACCCGCCCGCGCTGCTGGGCGACGTGATCGTGTGCCCGACCGTCGCCGGCCGTCAGGCGCTCGAGCGCGGCATCGCCGCCGACGACGAGATCGCCTTGCTCGTCGTGCACGGCGTCCTTCATCTCCTCGACTACGACCACGCCGAGCCCGAGGAGACCGCGGCGATGCGCCGGCGGGAGCAGGAGCTGCTCGCGCGCTTTCGTGAGGTCGAACGCGAAGGCGGGGTGTAGATCCGTGGAGCGCGGCGCACCCCCAGATACCGTTCGTCCGTCTATGCGGACGCGCGGGCGGGAGGTGTTCGTATGAACATCGTCGCCTTGGTCGTCGTCGGTCTGCTCTGGGCGTTGTCCGGCGTGCTCGCCCTCGCGGAGACCGCGTTCACACGAGCAAACCGCATCCGGTTGCTCGCGCTCGAAGAGGAAGGCGACAAACGGGCGCGGCGCGTGATCCGTCTGCTCGAACGTCCGGAGTTGACGCTCAACAGCATCCTGTTGCTCGTGCTCGGCTGCCAGATGATCGGCGCCACACTGCTCGGCACCGTGCTCGAACCGTCGCTCGGCGCGGCCGGCATCGCGATCGGCATCTTCGTCGAGATCTTTGTCGTGTTCACGCTGTTCGAGGTGGTGCCGAAGACCTTCGCGCTCCAGCACAGCGAGCGCACGGTGCTCTCCATCTCGCCGTTGCTCGTCTCCATCACGAGCTTCGTGCCGCTTCGGCTCCTCACCTCGATGTTCATCGGTTTCGCGAACATCGTGCTCCCCGGAAAGGGAATGCGCTCGGGGCCCTTCGCGACCGAGAACGACATCCTCAGCATGGCGGACGCCGCGGCCGAAGACGCGGCGATCGAGACCCAGGAACGGGAGCTGATCCACTCGATCTTCGAGTTCGGCGACACCGTCGTTCGCGAGGTGATGCTGCCCCGGCCCGACATGGTCGCGGTGGAAGCCGACGCGACCGTCGACGAGGCGATCGTCACGGCGATCGAGGCCGGGAAGTCGCGGCTGCCGGCGTACGAGGACACGACCGACAACATCGTGGGCCTCGTCTTCTTGAAGGATCTCGTCGCCCGAGGCGCGAGCGGCGAAGGCAGCGGCCCGGTGCGAGAGAGCCTGCGCAGCGCGCACTTCGTCCCGGAGTCGAAGCGGGTCGCGGAGCTGCTGCGCGAGATGCAGACCGAGAAGTTCCACATGGCGATCGTTGTCGACGAATACGGGGGCACCGCGGGCCTCGTGACGATGGAGGACCTGCTCGAGGAGATCGTCGGCGAGATCACCGACGAGTACGACCTGCCCGAGCCCGCGGTCGAACGGCTCGGCGACGGCACGCTGCGCGTCCCCGGCAAGACGCCGATCGACGAGGTGAACGACCTGCTCGGCGTCGATCTCCCACAAGACGAGTGGGACACCGTCGGCGGACTCGTCTTCAACACGCTCGGGCACGTCCCGGTCGAGGGCGAGTGCCTGCACGTCGACGGCCTGGAGTTCTGCGCCGAGCGCGTGCAAGGGCGCCGGATCGTGTCGGTGATCATCACCCGCCTCGCCGCGCCGTGTGACGCCGCCGACTCCGAACGCGAGCGCGACCGAACCGCCAGCGACGGTAATGAGCCACGGTGACCGGCGAGCCGCCGGCGTTCCGATCGGGCTTCGTGTCGCTCGTCGGGCGGCCGAATGTCGGCAAGTCGACACTGCTCAACCAGATGGTGGGCCGGAAGGTCTCGATCGTGTCAGACCGACCGCAGACCACGCGTACGCAGGTCAGAGGGGTGCGGACGACCGGCGACACGCAGATCGTGTTCCTCGACACGCCCGGCATCCACAAACCGAAGACCCTCCTCGGTGAGCGCGCGAACGAGCGGGCGCTGACCACGCTCGGGGAGGTCGACGTCGTCTGCTTCCTGATCGAGGCGCACAGCGCGATCGGACCCGGCGACCGCTTCGTCGCCGCGCGCCTCGCCGAGATCGGCACGCCGGTCGTTCTCGCCGTGAACAAGGTCGACGTCGCGTCGCGCGAAGAGATTGTCGACCACCTGGCGCGTGCTTCCGGTGAGCTCGGTGATTTCGCGGCGTACGTCCCCGTGTCGGCGCGCACGGGTGCCGGCCTGGAGGCGCTGCTGGGTGAGCTCGAGGCGCGTCTTCCGCCGGGTCCGCACTTCTATCCGGACGGCGTGGTGTCGGATCAGCCGGAGTCGTTCATCGCCGCCGAACTGGTGCGAGAGCAGCTGCTCGCCGTCGCGCGAGAGGAGCTCCCGCACTCGATCGCGGTGACGACCGAGGAGCTCGAAGAGCGCGACACGGGTGACGGTCCGCTCCTCGCCGTACGCGTCGTCGTGCGCGTGGAGCGTGACTCGCAGAAGGGGATCGTCATCGGCCGCGGCGGATCGGTGCTGAAGGCGGCGGGAACCGCGGCCCGGCGCGAGCTGGAAGCCCTGTTCGGCATGCGCGTCCACCTCGAGACGCGGGTGAAGGTCGACCCTGACTGGCAGCGGCGGGCCGGTTCGCTCGACCGCCTCGGACTCTGACATCGGGAGCGCGAGCGACCGGCCTTCACAGTTACCGATCAGTCCCGATTCTGCTTGTGATCTTGCGCGAGCTGCCGGCATGTCATCCCGGCGTGCGGCGGGCGTGCCAGAGTTGAGTTTCGGTGAATCGACCGCTGTAGAGTCCGGCCCGATCGCCCGCACAACCCTGTCGCCGAGAGAGGCAGATGTTGGACCGCACGCACCGGTTTCGGCGCGCAAGCAAGGTTGCCGCCCTCCTGATTGGTGTTGTCACGCTCGCCAGCTGTGGCGATAAGACGGGGCCGAACAACAAGCAGAACGCGCTGCGCCCGGCCGGGCCCTACGCCCGCCAGATCCTCCACCTGACCGAGCCGTTCTTCTGGATCGCCGTAGTGATCGGGCTCGGCGTCATCGGCGGCACGATCTACGTCGCGCTGCGGTTCCGGGAGAAGCCCGGCGAAGAGCGTTCGCCGAAGCAGATCCACGGCAACACCGTGCTCGAGATCAGCTGGACGATCATCCCCGCGCTGATCCTCGCGGTCATGGCCGTTCCCACGGTCGCGACGATCTTCAGCCTGGCGAAGAGGCCGACCGGCAACGTCGTGAACGTGACCGTCTCCGCCCGGCAATGGTGGTGGCAGTTCACCTACACGGACGCGGGCAACGGCGTCGTCACCGCGAACGAGCTTCACATACCCATCCAAACGCCGGTGAACCTCACGTTGGAGGGCCCGCCCGCCTGCTCGCCGACGCCCTGTTACGCGAACGGCGTCATCCACTCGTTCTGGGTCCCGGCGCTCAACGGCAAGAAGGACGTCGTTCCGGGCCGCACGTCCTTCCTCAAGCTCGAAGCCGACAAGGTGGGCGAGTACTTCGGGCAATGCGCGGAGTACTGCGGTCTCTCGCACGCGGACATGCGGATCCGCGTCTTCGCCCAGACCAGACCCGACTACGACGCGTGGGTGAAGAGCCAGATCGCGCAGAACGTCTCCGAGGCCGCGCTCGAACGGGGCGTCGACAACGCCGACTGGGCGTGCGCCACCTGCCACAGCTTCAAGTCGAAGGTCCCGGGCGCGGTCGCGCCGAACCTCACCCACCTGGCCGACCGCACCACCTTCGCCGGCGCGATCTACAAGCTGAACTACGACAACCTGTGGCGCTGGGTCTACGACGCGCCGAGCCGTAAGCCGATGGGCGACCTCCAGTCGCACATGCCGAACTTCAGTGCGGCCGGCATGTCCCAACAGGAAGCCAAGAAGATCGCGTGCTTCCTGCTCACCAACACGGCCACGAATCCGAATCCGCCTCCGGAGTGTGCAGGCCAATGACAACTGTCGAAGACGCCACTGCTCTCGTCCACGCACCGGAAAAGAAGCACAGTCGCCTGCTCGACCGCCCGCGGGCCACGACCGGCCCGTGGAGCTGGGTCACCACGGTCGACCACAAGAAGATCGCGATCATGTACGGGACGCTCGCGATCTGCTTCTTCATGGTCGGCGGCGTCGAGGCGCTGTTCATCCGGCTGCAGCTCGCGCGTCCGAACGGCACCATCTTGAGCGCCGCTCGGTACAACGAGTTCTTCACGATGCACGGAACGACGATGGTCTTCCTGCTCGGCATGCCGATCGCGGCGGCGTTCGGCAACTACCTCGTTCCGCTGATGATCGGCGCGCGCGACGTCGCGTTCCCGCGCATGAACATGCTCGGCTTCTGGATCTTCGCCTGCGGCGGCATCTTCTTGTACTCGTCGTTCGCGCTCGGCGGCGCGCCGGACGGCGGCTGGTTCGGTTACGCGCCGCTCACGAGCACGCCGCTCGCCGCCGGATACCTGCCCGGCCGCGGCGCCGACTTCTGGTGCGTCGGTCTGATCATGCTCGGCATCGGTTCCGTCGCGACGGCGGTCAACTTCCTCGTCACGATCCTGAACATGCGCGCACCGGGCATGACGATGATGCGTATGCCCGTGTTCGTGTGGATGATCCTCGTGATCGCGTTCCTGACGCTGTTCGCGATGCCGCCGGTCACCGCGGCGCTGATCATGGTTTTCATGGACCGCAACTTCCACACGAACTTCTTCAACGCGGCGGCCGGCGGTGACCCGCTCATGTACCAGAACCTGTTCTGGATCTTCGGCCACCCCGAGGTGTACATCCTGATCCTTCCGGGCATGGGAATCGTCTCCGAGATCCTCCCGGTGTTCTCGCGCAAGCCGTTGTTCGGCTACTCGATCGTCGTGTTCTCGGGCATCGCGATCGGCTTTCTCGGCTGGGGCGTGTGGGCGCACCACATGTTCGTGTCCGGACTCGGTCCGATCGCGGTCTCGGCCTTCGGCCTGTCGACGATGCTCATCGCGATCCCGACGGGCGTGAAGATCTTCAACTGGCTCGCGACCGTGTGGGGCGGCGCGGTCAGATTGCGAACCGCGATGCTGTTCGCGCTCGGCTTCATCGCCCAGTTCACGATCGGCGGCCTGTCGGGCGTCATGCACTCGATCGTGCCGAGCGACACGCAGCAGACCGACACGTACTTCGTCGTCGCGCACTTCCACTACGTGCTGTTCGGCGGTCTCGTGTTCGCCGTCTTCGGCGGCTTCTACTACTGGTGGCCGAAGTTCTTCGGGCGGATGCTGAACGAGAAGCTGGGCAAGGTCAACTTCTGGCTGATGGTGATCGGGTTCAACCTGACGTTCTTTCCAATGCACTTCCTCGGCTTCGAGGGCCAGCCGCGTCGCACGTACACGTATCCGTCGGGCATGGGCTGGGACACGCTCAACCTGCTCGCGACGATCGGCGCGTTCATCATCGCCCTGTCGGTGCTGGTGTTCCTCGTGAACGTCATCTATACCGCGCGGCGGGGCGAGGAGGCGCCCGCCGACCCGTGGGACGCCCGCACGCTCGAGTGGAGCATCCCGTCACCGCCGCCGGAGTACAACTTCGCCGTCGTCCCGGTCGTCACGAGCCTCGACGACTACTGGCACCGCAAGTACACCGAGGACGACGAGGGTCGCCTGGTCAGGTTGCCCGCAGGTGGCGCGGACGGTGCCGACGGCGACCAGACGCCCGTCGGGTTCGACCCGCACAGCATCCACATGCCGTCGCCGTCGTACTGGCCACTGATCTTCGCGGTCTCGCTGCCGACCATGGGCTACGGCTTCGTGTTCAAGAACTGGTACCTCTTGGCGGCGGGCGTGATCGTTGCCTTCTTCGGTCTGGTCGGGTGGGGTATCGAACCTCCGACGGAACCCGAACCGCACGGGACGGAGGCCCACTGATGGCCCAGGCAGTCGTCGCCGCCGAACCGGCCGAGGTCGAGCCGGGTCAAATCGTGGCCCACGGCCACGACACGAACACCGGTGTCAGCAACGCCAAGCTCGCGATCTGGCTGTTCCTGTCGTCGGAGGCGCTGTTCTTCGGCGCATTCATCTCGACGTACTTCCTCTACCGAGGTCGCGACGCGCAGTTCCTGCACGGTCCGACCCCCGACCAGCTGCTGAACATCCCGTTCACGTCGGTCACGTCGTTCATCTTGCTGATGAGCTCGCTCACGATGGTGCTCGCGTTGGCGGCGATCCAGCGCGGCGACCACCGCCGGCTGCGCATCTGGCTGCTCGCCACCGCGATCTTCGGCGCGACCTTCGTCGGCGGCCAGGTGTACGAGTTCACCGAGTTCTACCGCCAGGGTCTGCACCTCGGAACGAACATGTTCGGCACGACGTTCTTCGTGCTCACCGGCCTGCACGGCGCGCACGTGACCGTCGGCATCATCTGGCTGCTGCTCGTGTGGAGTCGCTCGATGCAGGGCCGGCTCCCGCAGGAGAAGTCGGAGGCGGTGGAGATCGCCGGCCTCTACTGGCACTTCGTCGACATCGTGTGGATCTTCATCTTCACTGCGATCTACCTGATCCCGACGCATACTTGATCCCGACGCACTGAGGACGCACGCATGACCGAAGGTACCGACCTCGTCACGATGGAGCCCGACGAGACGCCCGCGGCCACGGGCGCCGAGGTCGAGCCGCTCGGAGAGCAGTACCCCGTTGCCGCCGACGAGCACTCGCACCCGGGTCCACGCCAATACGTCCTCATCGCGATCGTGCTCGTCATCCTGACCGCGGTGGAGGTCGCGACCTCCTACCTCGAAGGGCACGCCAACTCGAACGTCTTGATCGTCGCCCTGGCGTCGATGGCCGCGATCAAGTTCTTCCTGGTCGCGGCGTGGTACATGCACATGAAGCAGGACAACCACCTGTTCCGGCGCATGTTCGTCGCCGGCATCATCCTCGCCTGCTTCGTCTACGGCATCGTGATGTTCATGTTCTCGAGCACCGTCCTGAAGTCGTAGGGGATCGTGTTCGCTGCCGACGTCCCCTTCCCCGCGTGGGCTCCCCACCCGGACGTCTGGCTGCTCGTCGCCACGATCGCCGCGGGCTACGCGTGGGCGATTCGCAGCCTCGGTCCGCGCCTCGCGACGCCGGGCACGCAGGTCGTCACGCGGTTCCAGCTCTCGACGTTCTCCGGCGGGCTGCTCGCGCTGTGGATCGCGTCCGACTACCCCATCCACGACCTCGGCGAGCGCTACTTCTTCTGGGTCCACATGGTGCAACACACGACGTACGCGATCATCGCCGCGCCGCTACTGCTCATGGGAACGCCCACTTGGCTCGCGCGCTGGATACTCACGCCGCGGTGGTTGCTGCGAACGGTGCGCTACCTGGCGCGACTCATCCCCGCGACCATCATCTTCAACCTCGTCATCATCATCACGCACGTTCCGCTGGTCGTGAACGCGTCGCTGCACCACGCGTTGCTGCACTTCTCGATCCACGCGCTGATCGTGATCTCGTCGCTCATCGTGTGGATGCCGTTGCTGAGCCCGCTCCCCGAGGTGCCGCGGCTGCCTCCGCTCGGGCGGATGCTGTTCCTGTTCCTGCAGTCGGTCGTGCCGACCGTGCCCGCGTCGTTCCTCACCTTCGGCGACCGGCCGCTCTACAAGTTCTACGAGACCGTCCCGCGCCTGTGGGGCCTCTCGGCTCTCGACGACATGCGTTTCGCCGGACTGATCATGAAGATCGTGGTTGGCTTCAGCCTCTGGATCACGATCACGATCATCTTCTTCCGCTGGTACAACGCGGAGGACACCGGGCCGCCCACGCGGCGCGTGTCGCGTGACCTCGACCGCGAGCTGATGGAGTTGCAGCAGCGATGACCGATACGCCGACCTCCGTCACCGACGAACCGCAGGCTGAGGCCGCCGGCGACGCGACCCCTGTCGTCGCGGGCGACGCGGCCGCGCCGGCGCCCGTCGTCGAAGCCGAACCCACGCCGTTCTGGCGGCGACCGCTCGTCGAGAAGTTCCTCGTGCCCTTCGTCATGCCCATCGTCGTGATCGCGGGACTGGTCGCCTACATCCTCAACCTCTCGCGGATCTTCTTGTCGGCGCACGGCCACATCCCGGTGATCATCGGCTCGGTGATCCTCATCGTGATCCTGCTCGGCGCGACGTTGCTGTCGTTCGAGGCGGAGCGGCTGCGACAGTCGGCGATCACGATGATCTGTGGCGGATTCATCCTTGCGATCATGGCGTCGGGCTGGCTTGTGCTCGGTCACTCACAGCCCGAGAAGACCGGCCCCACGACATTGCCGACGACGTTGAAGACGAACCAGAAGCTGGCCGTGACGGCGGCGCCGGGCGGTGCGCTGAAGTTCACGCCCAACACCCTGAAGGCGCACACCGGTCTCGCCCAGATCGACGTGACGGTCGCGGGCGCGGGTCACACGTTCAACCTTCAGGATCCGACGACGCTGTTCCAGAACCTGAGCTTGAACGCGGCGGGAACGACGGACACGGCCGTCGCCTACTTCGGCAAGCCCGGCAACTACACGTTCTTTTGTGCGATCCCGGGTCACGAGGCCGCGGGCATGAAGGGCACGATCGTCGTCACCGGTCCGCCGCTGACGCTCGACGAAGCGTTGAAGGCGGGAGGCAACCCGCCGGGAGCAGCCGGATAGCGCGAGCGGGCGCGGTTACGCCAGGCCCGGGACGCGCGCCGTCAGCGCGTCGCGAACAGCTTCCATCGTTCCCGGCAACGGTCCGACGCGTTCGCCGTCCGCGTAGACCTCCATGGGCACCGACGTGTCCAGCGATTCGACGCGCACCGTCGCGCCGCGGCGGGTCGTGACCGTCGGCAGGTCGACATGTGTGCCCTTGAACACCTTCGGGAAGTTCCAGAGGAACGCGGCTCGTGACATCGCGCCGACGATCGTGACGTCGAGGAGCCCGTCGTCGAGCTGCGCGTTCGGTGTGATGCGCATGCCGCCCGCGTACGCCGGGCCGTTGCCGACCGCGAGCAGCCAGGCGCGGGTCTCGATCGTCTCGTCGTCGACCGTCACCCGGAAGCGATACGGCTTGTAGACGGCGAGCGTGCGCAGAACCGCGGCGACATAGAGCGTCGTGCCCGAGAGCCGGCGCACCGTATTGGCCCAACGGTTGGCCTCGGCGTCGAACCCGGACGCGGTGACGCACGTGTACCAGCGACCGTTCACCCGACCGAGATCGACGACGCGGTCGCGGCCGTGCTCGAGCGCGGCGAAGGCGTCGAGCGGGCGCTTGGGGTCGTAGCCGAGCACCCGGGCGAAGTCGTTGCCCGCGCCGGTGGGGACGATCGCGACGCGGCGTCCAGTGTCGGCCGCGACGCCCGCGACCTCCGTGACCAGGCCGTCGCCGCCGCACGCGACGAGATCGTGTCCGTCGTCGGCCGCAGCGCGCGCGAGCTTCGTCGGCGCACCGGGTTCGGGCGAAACGTGGAGTTCGACGCCCGCGTCTTTGGCCGCGTGTTCGAGCCGGGGGAGCAGCTTCTGCGTCCGGCCGCGACCGGCCACGGGGTTGACGATCACCGTCCACGGCACGGCCGGAAGCTACAGGGTCGACCCGGGTAGCGTCCGTGATCGTGCGGATGCAGCGGAGGGGCGCCGAAGTGCGCACCGCAGCGAAGGGGCCGTGGTGACCGTGGCCCCGTTCCCGCCCGAGCTCGACGCGTCGCGGATGCCCAAGCACGTGGCGATCGTCATGGACGGCAACGGACGGTGGGGTCAGCAGCGCGGGCTGAAGCGCACCGAAGGCCACGCGGCCGGCGAGGAGGCGTTGTTCGACACCGTCGACGGCGCGCTCGACCTCGGCCTGCCCTGGCTGACCGTGTTCGCGTTCTCGACCGAGAACTGGCGCCGGCCACTCGATGAAGTCCGGTTCCTGATGGGCTTCAACGAGCGACTGCTGCTCGCTCGCCGCGACGACCTGAACCGGCGCGGCGTGCGCGTGCGTTTCATCGGCCGGCGCGGCGGTCGGGTTCCGGGACGGGTTCGCCGCCGGATCGAGGAGACCGAGGCCCTGACCGCGCGGAACCGCCGTCTGACCCTGACCTTCGCGTTCAACTACGGCGGACGCGCGGAGATCGTCGATGCAGTGCGCGAGATCGCGCGCAACGCGGCCGCGGGACGCGTCGACCCCGAGAAGATCGACGAGCGGATGGTCGGTCGGCACCTCTACACCCCGGACATGCCCGACCCCGACCTGCTGGTGCGCACGTCGGGGGAGTTCAGGATCTCGAACTTCCTCCTGTGGGAGCTCGCGTTCTCCGAGCTCGTCTTCACCGACATCCTCTGGCCCGACTTCCGCACGCGCGACCTCGTCGCCGCCATCGCCGAGTTCCAACGCCGCGACCGCCGCTACGGCGGCATCTAACCTCCCCCGAATCCTGCCAACTGTTTGCAGGGAAATCGGTTCCGTGGCCCGAATTCCCTGCCAACTGTTGGTGGGAATGGGGGCGAATTACACTCATGTGATGCCGGGTCTCTATCGGGACGAGGGGGTCGTGCTGCGCACGATCAAGCTCGGCGAGGCCGACCGGATCGTCACCGTTCTGACCCGCGGCCACGGCAAGGTGCGGGCGGTCGCCAAAGGCGTGCGCAAGACGTCGAGCCGCTTCGGGGCGCGGCTCGAGCCGACGAGCAGGGTCGCGTTGCAGTGCTACCGGGGTCGTGAACTCGACGTCGTCACGCAGGCCGAGACCCTCGAGGCCAACCGCGGGCTACGTGAGCACTACGTCCTGCTCACGCACGCGGTCGCGATGCTCGAAGCCGTCGACCAGGTCGCCCAGGAGCATGAGCCGAACCCGGCGCTCTATCGCATGCTCTGCGGGGCGTTGCGCGCGCTGGCGGAGCGTCAGAACCCCGTCGTCACGCCCGCGTTCTTCTGGAAGCTGCTCTCACTCGAGGGCTTCCATCCGATGCTCGAGGGCTGTGCCCGCTGCGGCCGCGACGAAGACGAGACCGACGACGACGCGCGGCTCGTCGCGTTCGATCTCGACGAAGGCGGCACGTTGTGCCGTGCCTGCGCGCGCGGCGGCGGCCGGCCGCTGTCGTTCCCCGCGCTCGAGCTGTTGCGCCGGATGCTCGGTGGCGGCCTGAACGGCGTGCTCGCACAGTCGCCCGGACCCGAGACCCACGAAGTCGAACAGCTCGGCATCCGCGCGGTCGAGCACCACGTCGAACGCCGCCTGCGCTCGACGGCGCTGCTCTGAACCGGCGTCCGCCCGGGTCTGCGCAAAGGCGTAAAGGTGCTGCTCGGCCCGGGCGCGCAGGGGCTCGGCGACTAGCCTGGTCTCCCTATGGCAGCCGGTAGCGACCCGAAGTTGATGGAGCGCGTCGTCAACTTGGCCAAGCGGCGCGGCCTCATCTTCCCGTCGTCGGAGATCTACGGCGGATTCCGTTCCACCTGGGATTACGGGCCGCTCGGGGTGCTGCTGAAGCGCAACGTGAAGGACGCGTGGTGGCGCGCGATGGTGCAGCTCCGCGACGACGTCGTCGGCCTCGACGCCGCGATCCTCATGGCGCCGAAGGTGTGGGAGGCGAGCGGTCACGTCGCCACCTTCACCGACCCGCTCGTCGACTGCCGCAATTGCAAGGAGCGTTTCCGCGCCGACCAACTTCCCGACTCCGGCGCGTGCCCGAACTGCGGCGCGAAGGGCTCGTTCACCGAAGCGCGGAACTTCAACCTCATGTTCCGGACGCACGTCGGCCCGGTCGAGAACGACGCTTCGGTTGCCTACCTCCGGCCCGAAACCGCGCAGGGCATCTTCGTCAACTTCAAGAACGTCCAGACGACGACGCGCAAGAAGCCGCCGTTCGGCATCGCGCAGGTCGGAAAGTCGTTCCGCAACGAGATCACACCCGGCAACTTCATCTTCCGGACGCGCGAGTTCGAACAGATGGAGATGGAGTTCTTCTGCCCGCCGGACGAAGCCCCGAAGTGGTTCGAGTACTGGGTGGCCGAGCGGTACCGCTGGTACATCGACCTCGGCATCCCCGAGGACATGCTCCGCATCCGACCGCACGACCCCGAGGAGTTGTCGCACTACTCGGCCGGCACGAGCGACGTCGAGTTTGCGTATCCGTGGGGTTGGGGCGAGCTCGAAGGCATCGCGAACCGCACCGACTACGACCTCAACCAGCACGCGAAGTTCTCGGGCGAGGATCTCACGTACTTCGACCAGGAGAACGACGAGCGCTACGTCCCGTACGTGATCGAACCGGCGGCCGGCGCCGACCGCGCCACGCTCGCCTTCCTGCTCGCCGCGTACGACGAGGACGAGGCGCCGACGGGCGACGGCAAGGTCGAAAAGCGCACGGTGCTGCGCCTCGACCCCCGCCTGGCTCCGATCAAGGTCGCGGTGCTCCCGCTGTCGAAGAAGGAGACGCTGGTGCCCGTCGCCGACGAGATCGCGGCGAGCCTGCGCTCCCACTTCATGATCGACGTCGACCTCGCCGGCGCGATCGGCCGGCGTTACCGCCGGCAGGACGAGATCGGCACGCCGCTGTGCGTGACGGTCGACTTCGACACGCTCGACGACTCGGCGGTGACGGTCCGCGACCGCGACACGATGGTCCAGGACCGGATCCCGATCGACGGGCTCGTCGAGGAAATACGCAACCGTTTGGACGAGAAAGTTTGATGGACGACTACTACGCCCTGCTCGGTGTCGACGCGGACGCCTCGGTCGACGACATCCGTGGCGCATATCGCGACCGCAAGAGCGGCATCGACACGACGAGCGCATCCGGCCGCGAGAGCGCGGCCCAGCTGAACAAGGCCTGGAACGTCCTCTCCGACCCCTACCAGCGGGGTCGTTACGACGAACAGCGCGCGTCCGCCGGAGCGGACGGCTCACTCGCCGACGGCGAGGCCGATCTCCAGGTCTCCACGAACGGCTCGCGCGGTCGCGCGGTCGACACGAACGATCGCCGCGCCCGGGCCCAGGCGGCGCGCGAGGCGCGCGTGGCCGCGCAGCGGAAACCGACGATCACGCTGCCGGAGGGCGTGCACTTCCCGCGCCAGAAGCAGCGCGTGATCGCGATGATGATCGACCTCTTCGTGTTGCTGATCTTCGTGTTCGGCATCGGTTGGATCGGTGCGAACGCGCTCGCCAAGCACGAAAAGCCCGAGGTCGTCGACCGGATCAACACGTTGAACAAGCAGATCACCGACGCGAACAAGACGAAGAGCGGCGCCGACAAGCGGGTCAGCGACGACAAGAAGGCGAACAACACCGCCCAGCAGAGCGTCGACCAGAAGGCGTCCGACGCGGCCAAGACGCAGGTCGACAACCTCACCAAGGAGCGCGACAGCGAGTACAAGAAGCTCGGCGGCTATCTGTTCGGCGGTACCGCCCTCGCCTTCGGGCTCGGCTTTCTCTATCTGGCGATACCCAGCGCCATGACGGGCCGCACCCTGGGCAAGAAGCTCCAACATCTGAAGGTGCTGCGCGAGGACGGCTCGCCGCTCGGGTGGCGCGGTTCGATCACGCGCTACGGACTCGTCGTGCTGATCACGTTCTTCCTGTATCTGCTGCTGCGGGAGTTTGCGGGGATCATCGTTCTGTTCGGAGTGACGATGTGGATGCGAAACCCCAACATGCAAGGCCTGCATGATCGAATGGCGCACACGATCGTCGTCAGCGACGAGAAGGTCTGAGAGGTCGACGATGCCGGAGCAGTCCCGCGAGAGGTTCGTGTACGCGTTCGAAGAGGGAAACCGAGACCAGAAGTTCCTGCTCGGCGGGAAGGGCGCGAACCTCGCCGAGATGACGAACCTCGGCCTGCCCGTTCCCCCCGGCTTCACGATCACCACCGACGCATGCAAGGCGTACATGGCACTGGGCGACGAGATGCCGGCCGGGCTCATGGCCGAGGTCGCGGTCGCGCGCGAGCAGCTCGAGCAGAAGATGGCCAAGCAGCTCGGCGCGGCCGACGACCCGCTGCTCGTGTCCGTCCGCTCCGGCGCGCCGTTCTCGATGCCCGGAATGATGGACACGGTCCTCAACCTCGGGTTGAACGACGAGTCGGTGAAGGGCCTCGCCAAGCAGACCCAGAACGAGCGGTTCGCCTACGACTCCTACCGCCGCTTCGTCCAGATGTTCGGCAAGATCGTCCTCGACGTGCCCGGCGAGCTGTTCGAGGAGGCGCTGCACGACCTGGTCGAGGAGCGGGGGGTGAGCGTCGATACGGAACTCACGGCCACCGACCTCGCGGGTCTGGTCGAGACGTTCAAGGGCATCGTGAAGTCGGAGAAGAACGTCGAGTTCCCGACGGATCCGCAGGAGCAGCTCGCGTACGCCATCGACGCGGTGTTCAAGTCGTGGAACGGCCGGCGTGCTCGCGACTACCGGCGGATGGAGAAGATCCCGGACGACCTCGGCACCGCGGTGAACGTGCAGACGATGGTGTTCGGCAACAAGGGCGAGGACTCCGGTACCGGCGTCGCGTTCACGCGCAACCCGTCGACCGGCGAGAACAAGCCGTACGGCGACTTCCTGAAGAACGCGCAGGGCGAAGACGTCGTCGCCGGTATCCGCATCACCGAGCCCCTCGACGCGATGGGGAACGAGTTCCCCCAGCCGCACGAGGAGCTGCTGCGCCTGATGCAGTTGCTCGAAAACCACTTCCGCGATATGTGCGACATCGAGTTCACGATCGAGCAGGGTCGCCTGTTCATGTTGCAGACCCGCGTCGGCAAGCGCACTGCTGCCGCGGCGCTGCGCATGGCGACCGAGATGGTCGACGAAGGCCTCATCGACAAGACGGAAGCGGTGCTGCGCATCCAACCCGCGCAACTCGATCAGCTGCTGCACCCCCAGTTCGATCCGAACGCGAAGTTCGACGTCCTCGCCAAGGGTCTGAACGCGTCGCCCGGAGCCGCGGTCGGCAAGGTCTATTTCACCGCCGACGAGGCCGAGGCGCGCCACGAGGCGGGGGAGCGGGTGATCCTCGTCCGGCCGGAGACATCGCCGGAGGACCTGCACGGGATGATCGCGGCGCAGGGCATCCTCACCTCGCGCGGCGGTCTGGTGTCCCACGCCGCGGTCGTCGCGCGCGGCATGGGCACGCCCGCGATCTGCGGCGCCGAAGCGGTGAAGATCGATCTCGCCGGACGGACGTTCACGGTCGACGGCACGACCGTACGCGAAGGCGACGTCATCTCGATCAACGGAACCTCGGGCGAGATCGTCGTGGGTGAAGTGCCCGTCATCACACCGGAGCCGACGGGTCCGTTCGGCGTGATCCTCGGCTGGGCCGACGAGCTGCGCCGGCTCAAGGTGCGAACGAACGCCGACCTCCCCGAAGACGCGCGCAAGGCGCGCGAGTTCGGGGCCGAGGGCATCGGCCTCTGTCGCACCGAGCACATGTTCCTCGGCGACCGGCTCCCGATCGTGCAGCGCATGATCCTCGCCGAGACCGCCGATGACGAGGCGGCTGCGCTCGAAGAGTTGCGTGCGCAGCAGGAAGCCGACTTCGAAGGAATCCTCGCGGCGATGGACGGCCTCCCCGTCACGGTCCGCCTGCTCGATCCGCCCCTGCACGAGTTCCTGCCCGATCACGACGAGCTCATCGTCAAGGAAGCGAAGGGCGAGATCACCGACCGCGAACGCAAGCTGTTGCACGCGGCGGAACTGTGGCGTGAGGTGAACCCGATGCTCGGCACACGCGGCTGCCGGCTCGGCATCATCAAGCCGGGCCTGTACCGCATGCAGGTGCGCGCTCTCATGCAGGCCGCGGTGACGCGTATGCGCGCGGGTGGCGAACCGATCGTCGAGATCATGATCCCGCTGATCGTGTCGGAGCCCGAGCTGAAACTGCTCGAGACGTGGACGCGCGAAGAGGCCGACAAGGTGCTCGCCGAGTCGAACGTGCAGATCGACTACACGGTCGGCACGATGATCGAGACACCGCGGGCCGCGCTCGTCGCCGATGCCATCGCCGACGTCGCCGAGTTCTTCTCGTTCGGCACCAATGACCTCACGCAGATGACGTTCGGCTTCTCCCGCGACGACATCGAAGGGCGCTTCATGAGCGAGTACCTGGAGTACAAGCTCTTGCGGGCGAACCCGTTCGAAACGCTCGACGTCGACGGTGTCGGCCAACTCGTGCGTATGGGTTGCGAGAAGGGCCGCGCGACGAGGACGGGCATCAAGCTCGGCATCTGCGGTGAGCACGGAGGAGACCCGGCGTCGGTCGCGTTCTGCCACGAGGTCGGCCTCGACTACGTCTCCTGCTCGCCGTACCGCGTGCCGATCGCCCGGCTCGCGGCCGCGCACGCGGCGGTGGGTACCGCCGGTCCGGGCGCGACGGCCTGATCCTCCCGCGTGACGGCTCGCGAGGCGGCGCTCGAGACCCGGCTGACGGCCGCGGAGATCGCCGCGTTCCTCCACGACGTCTTCCCGGGCGCGATGGACCACTTCGAGATCGAAGCCGTCGGCCCGATGACCTCGCGGGTGCGCATGCTGTTCCGTGATTTCCGGCTGCGACCGGGCGGGACGATCAGTGGCCCGTCACTCATGACGCTCGCCGACACCGGATTGTGGGTCGCGCTGCTGGCGATGATCGGACGAGAGCCGCTCTCGGTGACGTCGCACCTCGACATCGACTTCCTGCGCAAGCCCGCGCCGGCCGACGTCCTCGCCGACACGCGGCTGCACAAGATCGGCAAGCGTCTCGCGGTCGGTGACGTGCTCATGTATTCCGCTGGTGAGACGGTCCCGTGCGCGCGAGCATCGGTGACTTATGCCATCCCGTCCGTCCGACTCGACCCACCGGTGGGCTGAGGGCGCCTACGTCGTCACGGACGATCGCGCGGCGGTCGACCTCGACGTCGTGCAGTCGTTCCTCGCCGACGACTCCTATTGGGCGGCGGGACGAACGCGCGCGGAACAGGCGACCGCGAACGAGCTGAGCACGTGCTTCAGCGTGTTGCACGCGCCGGAGGGGGAGTTCGTCGGCTTCGCGCGGGTGCTGACCGACGACGTGAGCTTCGGCTGGGTCGCGGACGTGTTCGTGTTGGAACCGCACCGCGGACGGGGCGTCGGAGTGTTCCTCATGCGCTGCGTCGTGGAGTCGTACCAGCACCTCCCGCGGCTCGTGCTGGGGACGCGCGACGCGCACGGCGTGTACGAAAAGGTGGGGTTCGGGCCCATCGGGCGCGTCGAGCGCTGGATGGAGCGCTGGAACCGGCCGCCCAATCCCTGACGTCGCGCGGGCGGATTGACGGGAGGGTGTCACACCCCGTCGGTACCCTCGACTTCGTGCAGGTCGACCGCAATCCGGAGTCTCTTGTCGGCGAGGCGGTCATGCGCCGCGCGCATGCGGCGGCGGGCGCGTTCGTCGGACGCGCGGCCCGGCGCCGCGAGGAGCGGGAAGCGGCACTCGACGCCGCGCTCGCGCCGGGTGCGACCCGTCCGGTCGGCGCGGGGACGAGAGCACGCCCCGAAGACCCGGACCCGTACCGATTGTGTTTCGAACGCGACCTCGATCGGGTGAAGCACTCGCATCCGTGGCGCCGGCTCGCCGGGAAGTGCCAGGTGTTCATCGCCCCGGAGGACGACCATCTCCGCACGCGGCTCACGCACGCGGTCGAGGTCGCCCAGGTCGCCACGAGCATCGCCCGCGTCGCGGGGCTCAACGTGGCGCTCACCGAAGCCATCGCGCTGGCGCACGACTGCGGCCACGGGCCCGCCGGCCACGCTTCCGAGGAGGCGTTCTCGCCGTACGTTCCCGGTGGCTACGACCACGCCGTCTACGGCGCCGACGTCACGCTCGCACCCTTGAATTTGTGCGCGGAGACGCTCGACGGCGTGCGCAACCACTCGTGGCGCCGGCCCGCGCCGTCCACCCCCGAGGGCGAGGTGGTCGCCTGGGCCGACCGCATCGCGTACGTGTGCCACGACTTCCAGGACGCGGTACGTGCGGGGATCCTCACGCCCGACGACCTCCCGGTCGAGGTCGCCGACGTTGTCGGCCGGAGGGGATCCGGGCAGATCGGCGCGTTCGTGCGCGCCGTGCTCGGCGCGATCGACGTCGACGGGCGCGTCGGGATGACCGAGCGCGAGGCCGGCGCGCTGGCCGCCTTCCGCGGCTTCAACTTCGACCGGATCTATCTGCGGCCCGCGGCGCGTCGGCAGGCCGAGAAGGTCGTGGCACTGCTGCGCGGGCTCGTCGACTTCTTCGTCGACGCGCCGGCCCGGTTCCCGGCCGCGGCCACCGGTGTGCGCGCCGATCTGGTGCCCGGGTCGCTCGAAGCAGCGGCGGTAGCGGTCCGGTATGTGAGCGGCATGACGGATCGCTACGCGCTGGCGCTCGGGGTCGAGGTTCTCGGCTGGCGTCCCGAAGACCTCCCGCGGGGCGTGTGAGGGTGTCGGCGAGCCCATAACCTGCGACGCGATGGGCATTCTCGACGACGACGTCGCGCGGGTACGAGAAGCGACCGACATCGTTGCGCTGGTAGCCGAGCACGTCGCGTTGAAGCGGGTCGGACGGCGGTACCAGGGTCTGTGTCCGTTCCACCAAGAGAAGACGCCGTCGTTCTCGATCAGCCCCGAGAAGGGCGTCTTCCACTGCTTCGGTTGTCAGAAGAGCGGCGACGCCATCACGTTCCTGCGCGAGGTCGAGCACCTCGACTTCGTGGAGACGGTCGAACGCCTCGCGGCGCGGGCGAACATCACGCTGCGCTACGACGACGCGTCGTACTCCGAGGAACGGAAGCGAAGACAACGGCTCCACACGGCAGTACAGGAAGCGATCGAGTTCTTCCACCAACGGCTGCTCGAGTCGCCCGAGGCCGGCACCGCGCGCCGGTATCTGCGGAGTCGCGGTTTCGATGGTGACGCGGTACGGCGGTTCTCGCTCGGTTGGGCTCCCGAGGGATTCGATCCGCTGAGCTCCCACCTCCAGCGCGCGAAGTTCTCACGCCAGGACATCGTCGACGCGGGTCTCGCGTTCGTGAACCGCGCGAACAAGCTGCAGGACGCGATCCGCAACCGTCTGATGTTCCCGATCTGGGACACGCGCGGCGATCCGGTCGGGTTCGGCGGCCGCACGCTGACCGACGACGGACCGAAGTACAAGAACACCGCCGAGACCGCGATCTACCACAAGTCCCGCCTGCTGTACGGCCTGAACTTCGCCAAGGGGGAGATCGTGGCCCAGGGCGAGGTTGTGATCTGCGAGGGCTACACCGACGTCATGGCTTTCGCGCTCTCGGGTGTTCCCATCGCGGTGGCGACGTGCGGCACCGCGCTCGCCGACGACCACTTCCTGACCCTCAAGAACCTCGCCCGCAAGGTGACGCTCGCGTACGACGCCGACGCGGCCGGCCAGGCCGCGGCCGAGCGGTGCTACCAGTGGGAGCAGCGGTTCGAGGTGCAGTTCCAGGTGGCCGATCTTCCGGCCGGTCGCGACCCGGCCGACGTCTGGAAGGACGATCCGCAGCAGCTGGTCGGCGCGGTGAAGGGCGCGATGCCGTTCCTCGAGTTCCGCCTCGAACGCCTGCTGCGCGCGGCGGAGACGGCGACGTTGGAAGGGCGGGCCCGCGCCGCGCAGGCGGGCGCCGCGTTGATCGCGGAGCATCCGAACGACCTCGTGCGCGACCAGTACGTGATGAAGCTCGCCGGGCAACTCGAGATCGAACCGGATCGCGTGCGCGAAGCCGTTCGCAACGTGCACGATCGTCCGCACGTGCGCGCCGCGTCCGCGCCGCCCGAGCCGCGAGTCGCGGAGCGCGTCGTCGACCGCCGCGAGCTCGACGCGCTGCGTTGGGCGGTGCAGGCGCCGGAGATGATGAGCGGGCGTCTCGACGCGGCGTTGTTCGCCGATCCGCTCGCGAGCGAGGCGTTCGTGGCGCTCACCGAGATGCCGTGGCACGAGTGTCTCGACCGTTCTTCGCCGGAAGTGTCGAGCCTGCTGAAGCGCCTCGCGGTCGAGGATCTCGCCGATAAGGAACCGAGTGAGGAGCTCGCGACGCGGGTTGTGGTCAATCTCGTCGAAGCCTCAGGTCAACGCCTTCTCGCGACGATGTTGCGACGTGAAGATCCGCGGACTTCCGAGCTCAAATCCCGCCTCGACGTGCTCACGAACGCGCGAGCGTCGGAGCATTGGGAGACGGCCGAAACCGCGGCCGAGCAATTGGTAGCTTGGATCACCGATGACGCAGACGCCGGAGCCTGAAGCCGCGGCATCCGAGTCGGCAGCAACCGACGACGGACTCGCGGCGACCGCAACCGTGCCCGTCGCCGACGCGGAAGCCCGACCGTCTCCCGTCGACGACGTTCTCGCGCAGGTGCGCGAGCGCGGGTTCATCACGACCGGTGAGATCTTCGCCGCGTTCCCCGATCTCGAACCCGACGCGGACGAGCTGCGCGAGCTCTGGGAGATGTTCGAGTCGCGCGGGATCAAAGTGCTCGACGAGATCGCCGAGGAACTCAAGCTCGAAGACGAACGCCGCGGCGCGCAGACGACGCCGGTATCGGCGAGCGCGCCGGCGACCCCGCGTCGCTCCGAGCACCGTCCGAGCAGCGCAGCCCGCCCCGGCGGCGGCTCGCGGGGCGTCTCGTACGACGAGCCCGATCCGGAGCTCGCCGCGGTCCGCTCGGCGTCCCGGCCGACGCATACCGAGAGCGGGAGCTTCGATCCCGTTCGGATGTACCTGAAGGAGATCGGCAAGGTCCCGCTGCTCACGGCCGAGCAGGAAGTGACGCTGGCGAAGCGGATCGAAGCAGGGCTCGACGCGGCCGAGAAGCTCACGGGCGTCGACCCCGAAGGGCAGCCGGTCGAAATCACCGAGACCCAGCGCTCGAGCCTGCACGCGGTGAAGCGCGACGGCGAGCTCGCGCGTCGCCAGCTCACCGAGGCGAACCTCCGGCTGGTCGTGTCGATCGCGAAGCGTTACGTCGGCCGCGGCATGGCGCTGCTGGATCTCATCCAGGAGGGCAACCTCGGGCTGATCCGCGCGGTCGAGAAGTTCGACTACACGAAGGGCTTCAAGTTCTCGACGTACGCGACGTGGTGGATCCGCCAGGCGATCACCCGCGCGATCGCCGATCAGGCGCGCACCATTCGCATTCCGGTGCACATGGTCGAGACGATGAACAAGGTCCTGCGCATCTCGCGGCAGATGCTGCAGGAGCTCGGACGCGAGCCGACGGTCGAGGAGATCGCGGCGAAGGTCGAGATGACGCCCGACAAGGTGCGCGAGATCCAGCGCATCGCGCAGGAGCCCGTCTCGCTCGAGACGCCGGTGGGAGAGGAAGACGACAGTCTCCTCGGTGACTTCGTCGAAGACCCGAACGTGATCGCGCCGGCGACGGCGGCGGCGCGCGCGCTGTTGAGCGAGGCGATCGAAGAGGCGCTGCAGGAACTGAACGACCGCGAGCGCGCCGTCGTGCGGCTTCGGTTCGGACTCGACGACGGGCAGATCCGAACGCTCGAAGAGGTCGGCAAGGAGTTCGGCGTGACGCGCGAACGCATCCGCCAGATCGAGTCGAAGACGCTCGCCAAGCTGCGGCACCCGACGCGCTCGCAACGCCTGCGCGACTACCTCGAAGAGTCCTGAGTCGCCTGAGGGCCACTGCTAGTCTCAGGCGCCATTCCGGGGTAGCTCAATCGGCAGAGCGGCGGACTGTTAATCCGTAGGTTGAGAGTTCGAGCCTCTCCCCCGGAGCCACGTTTTTTCCTCGCCCGTGTCACATCCGGCGCCTCTCGAGCGTCCAAGGGATGTGACCGCGGGACAGACGAGGCGAGCGGTCTGGGCGGGGGTCCGGTGGGCAGAGATGATCGCTGGAATGCGGCACGCATCGAGGAATTGCGTGCGCTGTACGTGCCGCTGCGCCGGTTCGCGGCCGTGGTCGGCCGCTACGACGTCGACCCCGACGACCTCGTGCAGGAGGCGCTCGCGAAGGTGCTGCAGCGCGATCCGGGCGGGATCGTCGACCTGGGTGCGTACGTGCGCCGAATGATCGTGAACGGCGCGACCGACGAACGCCGCCGTGCCTCGCGCCGCGCTGGGGCGCTGCACCGGATCGGCGCCGAAAGCGAGTCGCCCGACCAGTACCCGAGCGATCTCGAGGACCTGATGCGGCTGCAACCCTCGGTGCGCGCGCTTCTCTACCTCGTCGAGATCGAGGGCGAGCCCGTCGCCGATGCGGCCGCGCTCGTCGGAATGTCGCACAGCGGCGCGCGCGTCGCACTGATGAGAGCTCGACGGAGGTTGCGCGGCGACCTCGCCACGGAGGCGAACGATGGGTGACATGCACGACGCGCTGAATGGGCTCGCCGGGCGCGGCACGCCGCGCGGTTTCGACGACGTCCTGGCCGCGGCGGAACGTGACGCGGCCCGCGGTGCGCTGCGAGCGGTCGAAGGATCGTCGGGGAGCGGAGCCGACGATCTCGATCCGATTCCGTTCGTCGAACCGGAGCCGGTCGCGCGACGGCGCCGTCCTCTGCACTCCGCGATCGCGGCGGCGGGGATTGCCGCGCTCGTCCTCGTCGGTGGACTCGCGGTGAACGCTGCTGTCGGCAGCGGTGGCGGCGCCGGCTCGCCGGAGGCTGCGGTACGCAGGTTGGCCGACGCGATCTCGCACGAAGATCCGCTCGCGGCCGCGGACGTGATCGCGCCCGACGAAGTGCGGTCGCTGCACGCCACGCTGTCGCACGCCGAGGCGAAGGCCGCGGAGATGAAGCTCGTCGAGACCGCAGGCGCGCCGCTCGCCGGCGTCGACCTCGCCGTCGACGGGCTCAACCTGTCGAGTCAGTCACTCGGCGACGGCGTCTCCAAGGTCACGATCGACGCGGGCACGATTCAGGCGAGCACGCACAAGGCACAGTTCTCGCCGCTGATGCAGAAGGCGTTGCACGGTTCGAAGGACAACAGCGCAACCCGCGACCTTGCGACGTTGGCTCGGAGCAGCCACCTGCCGACCTTCGTCGTCGCCGTTCGCCGGAACGGGAATTGGTACGTCAGCGCGGCGTACACAGTGCTCGAGTACATACGGGAAGCGAACGAGCTCCCGGCCGCCGACTTCGGTTCGGGCGTACGAGCAGTCGCGTCGCTCGGGTCGGACTCTCCGGACGCGGCGGTGCAGGACGCGATGCACGCGTTGCAACAGCGCGACTGGTCAAAGCTCATGACACTCGTCGCCCCCGACGAGATCCCCATCTACGACTACCGCGCCGCGTTCGAGACGCTCGCGGCGCGCAGTGATTCGACGAACGGCAGCCACGGCTGGTTCACGCTCGACTCGTTGACGACATCCGCGCAAGTCGACGGCGATCAGGCGCACGTGTCGCTGAACGCGTCGGGTTCGACCGATTCCGACACGTGGTCGATCAAGGGTGGCTGCTTTGCCCTGAAGGCGAAGCCGAGCGCGGGCGGCACCGCGGACTTCTCGTACTGCGACGAGACCGCGGGAGGTTACGGGTTGTTGCTCTTCCCGTTCCTCGTGTTCGGCCCGAGCTCGCAGGTGTCGTCGGTCCGGGAAAACGGCCGGTGGTTCGTGAGCCCGGCCGGGACGGTGCTCGACGCGGTGAACGCGTGGATCGACCGTCTCGATCAGCGCACGCTGTACACGATGCTCGGACTCCCCGGGTTGTTGCCTCCCGACGGGCCGCTCGTGCTCGGCCGGCCGGTGACGCTGGGCGCGACCGACCGGGGCCTCGAGGTGCTCTCGCTCGACGCGCACAAAGGCGAGGTGTTGATCGGGCGGGATGACTCATTGCCGACCGGCCTCGATGCGGGCGATACGGGTTTCGGTTCCGTGGACCTGCGGGTGTACGGGCCGGACAGATCGGAGGTGTACGACGCGCAGGGAATCCTCGACGGTCAGGCCTTCAGCGTGCCCGCCGACGGCCGGTACACGTTCGCGTTCGAGCGCTACGGAGAGGGCCCGAGCTCGGCGACGGTGTGGGACTACGCCGACGCGCCGGCGTCGGTGCAACAGGAATCGCCGGGTGGCCGTCCCACGTGTTCGTACACCAGCAATTCGTCCACCTGTTCGTCGACGGGCATCTCCGGTATCAGTGGCCAGGTCAACGGCCGGCTCGGTGTCGACGACACACTGTGTGCGACGACGGCGACGACGACACCGCAAGTCGCGCGACTGTGCGCAGGTATCGGTCGAACCGCGACGACCGTCATCGGCGTACCCGATTCGGTGCCTTCGGGCTTTGTCCCCGACGGTTCGTCCGGCAGTGGTTCGTCCGGCAGCGGCAGTGTCTCCGCGACGTCGGTGCCGCATGGATGAGGGCGCACGGCGCCGGGCGGTCGTGGCGGACGCGTGCGCGCTCGCCGGCGGCGCGGCGCTCGTCGCGTGCGCGTTCATGCACTGGATCGCGCACGGTGCAGGCAGCGGGCTCCGCGGTCACGCGCTCGTCGACGCGCTCGTCGCGCTCGGACGCAACGTGCCCGCGCTCTCGGCAGGGCGTCTCACGATCCTCTGGTATCTCGTGCCCGCGCTGGGTGCCGCCAGCTGGGTCGCGTTCGGTGTGTTCGGACCGCGTAGCCGGACCGCGCGCGGCGTTGCCCTCGCGGCCGTTGTCGTCGTCTTGGTCACCGTCGGGGCGTTCCTCCACCTCGCGGGCCGCACGCGCCTCGGATGGGGACCGAAGACCGCTCTGGCGGGCTGCTTGTTGCTTTTCGCCGGAACGTGGATCCCCGCGCGTTGGCTCGGTGCGGGCGATGCGTGCCACGTACGCTCTGACTTTGCGGGCCTGTAGCTCAGTGGTCAGAGCAGGGGACTCATAATCCCTCGGTCGCTGGTTCGATCCCAGCCGGGCCCACGCATTGGAGGCACCGGCCGGTAGGTCGTCGTCCCCCGCGCCGACCATCCACGACGAGAAGGCGAGGGCGGGACATGCTCGGGCTATGCACCGCGGCGCTCTCGCCCTCGTCATTGCGGTCGGCACGCTCACTGCGTGCTCGAGCGGAGGCAAGACGGCACAGCTTCCGGCGGAGCTACGCAGCGCGCTGACGTCGGCGTCGCCGGTCACCAATGTCGTCACGGCGGACGACCAGGAAACCCACGTGTTACTGGACGACGTCGGCCTGCGCGCCAAGTTCGGCGGCGAAGCGGACGCCGTGTACGCGCTGCTCGACAAAGCGCGCGGGCAGGCGTTCGAGACCGAGCCGGCACCAAGCTTCACGAGTGCGATCCACACGAAGGCGTTCGTGACGGGGCCGCCGGAGGTGCGCCTCGTCGACGATACGTTTCTCCAGTCGATGCCGCTGCAGTTCGCGACGCACTTCGCGGAGGGGCTCGACTTTTTGACGTCGTCGAGCGAGTCGGGAACCGGTTCGGAGGACGAGCCCGAACACAATCCCGCGTCCAAGCAGGACGATGGTGTGCGCACGGTCACCGACAACGTGAGTGAGAGCTGGGGGATCGATGTAGCCGGATCACGCGTCACCGTGGCATTGGGCGCCAAGCTGACGGAAACGGTGACGGACGACAAGACGCACTCGGTCCTCGTGTGGGTGACCGAATCACGGACGTACAAAGGCGTGATCGACATCTGTCCGGATACCGCGGGCGGTGTACCGCTCAACGTCACGACGCAGATCCTGATCGACACCTCGACCGGCAAGTCGGTCAGCAGCGATGCGACGCTCGACCTGCACGGTCACGTGAACGATCAGGCCGGACTCTCGTCCGTCGATGCAACGTACGAGAACCACTCGAAGCTGCCCGCGGGCAGCATCGATCTCAGTATGGGAAACCTTTCGCTGCCGGGTACGGCGAACGGCTACGACGGCAGTTCTCTGAACACGTCGAGCGCGACCGGTTCGGTCAACACGACCGGCGACGAGACTGCCGGGCTGAAATTTGCCGTCAGCGATCTCGGGCTGAGTGTGAATCTCATCGAGCCGGTGATGGAGGCGGCTCAGAAGCTGTGGCGGAACGGCCGTTGCGTCGTCGTTGCGGTGCCGAAATACAACGCCGAGACGCCGCGCAAGATCGCCGAGCAGGGAAGCGTGCAGCACACCGAAGAGGTCGACACGAACTCGGACACGACGTTCGGCGTCACGTTGAAGCACCGCTACGGCGCGCCACCGCAGGCGCCGGTCGATCTGTCGCTCTCCGGTGAAGACAAGCTCGACCCGGAGCATCTCGACGCCGCGCCCGGAACGGTCACGTATACCGCGCCGAGCGACGACGGCAAGACCGCGACGGTGACGCTGACGTCGACTTCGAAGCGGGGCATCGGCAAACTCGTCATCGAATTCGACACCAAGTCGAAGAAGCTCGCGATGTCGATGAGTGGAAATATGAGGTTCGGGAGCAACGGCATCACCCTGACCGCGCAGTTCCAAGGGTCGACCGGCGTATTCAAGCCGGTCGGAGACGGGAAGTACCGCGCCTCGCTTCCCGCCATAACCTCATACACGATCACGGTCCCGGGCGAAAACTGTTCGAGCGCGAACGGGAACGAGGGTCGTGGCACCCTCGTGTTCGACGGAACCAGGGTCGACGGGCCGGACAACAAGCCCGTCTGGCACGTGCAACTCGACGAGAAACGCAGCTTCGTGCACACCAACGAATCAGCGTGCGGGATCTCGTTCTCCGATCTGCCCCTGTCGGGCGCGGGCGGAGGTTTGGTCGGCAGCATGGCGAGCATCGCCCACGTCGTCACGATCCCCGGAGACGGCGGCACGGTACGCGTCAACAAGAACATTGCCGGACTGACGGTGAACGAGACGTTCGTCGCGACAGTGCCGAAGTGACATAGAAAGAATGCCTGCGGCCCTCGAGGCGCAGCCGGTCCGCTCGAGCGGACATGATTCGTATGCGTCTGACTCGCTGACGGTAGGGGACCATGGGGGGCGGCGTCGCGATCGCATCCGGGCTCGCAGTCGGGATCTCCCTCGACGTGCTCGGTGCTCTGTTCCGAGGGACGGAGTTCGGTGTTCGGCTCACGATCGGGTGGTGGATCGACCTCGCCGCGATGGTGCTGTCAGTGGCGTCGGCGCGTCGGCTGGCCACCCGCCGGCACCGGACGATCCTCGAGCCGACGGCGCGACCGACGACCGATGAGTCGGCGACCGGAGCCGAGTCATAGGAGTATGGGAAAAGTGCTCACGCACATGTGCATGTCGCTCGACGGGTTCGTCGCCCAGCCCGACGACAACCCGGCCGAGCTGTTCGACTGGTACTGGGGCGGCGACGTCGAGGTGCCGAGCGCGCAGGAGGGCATGAGCTTCTCGGTTGACGCGGCGAGCGCTCCGATGCTGCGAGAGCTCACGTCGGGTTGTGGCGCGCTGATCGCGGGCCGTCGGCTCTTCGACCAGACGGACGGCTGGGGCGACAACCATCCCGCCGGCGCCCCCGTCGTCGTTGTCACCCACCGCCCACCGCCGGAAGACGCCGCGCGGCGATTCCCGCGCACGACTTTCACCGGCAGCCTCGAGGAGGCGATCGCGACCGCGAAGGAGATCGCCGCTGGCAAGTTCGTCACGATTGCCAGCGCTGACATCATCCATCAGGCGCTGAATCTGGGCCTCGTCGACGAGCTCTGCATCAGCCTGGTGCCGGTGCTGTTCGGGAGCGGAATCCGCTATTTCGGCGAGCTCGTCGGCGGACACGTCATGCTCGACGACCCCGTTGTGGTTCAGGGAGTTCGCGCGCTTCACCTTCGCTACGCGGTGCGTCGCTGACATGGCACGGCTGATCTATTCGGCGATCTGCTCGCTCGACGGCTTCGTCGAGGACGCATCGGGCAAGTTCGACTGGGCGGCGCCGGACGACGAGGTGCACTCGTTCGTCAACGAGCTCGAGCGACCGATCGGCACCCACGTCTACGGACGGCGGATGTACGAGACGATGGTCTTCTGGGAGCCCGTCGATCCGCACGGCGACCGGCCGGCCGTGGCGCGGGACTACGCAGCAATCTGGCAGGCGGCCGACAAGGTCGTCTACTCACGGACACTCGAGCTGCCGACGAGCGCTCGGACGCGTATCGAACGCGAATTCGATCCGAACGCGATCGAGCGGATGAAGCAGGACTCGGCTTCTGACATCAGCATCGGCGGCGCCGAGCTCGCCGGCCAGGCGATCGCCGCGGGGCTGGTCGACGAGCTGCAGCTGATGCTCATGCCGGTTCTCGTCGGCGGCGGCAAGCGAGCGCTGCCGAACGACGTCGCCGTCCGGCTCGACCTGCTCGATGAACACCGATTCGCGAGCGGGGCAGTCTTCCTGCGCTACCGGATCCACCGCTGACGCTTGACGGATCGGCAACGGAGCCGACACCGCAACCCGCGCGTCGGGCAATCTGATCGGATGCTCGGACACCTTGGAATCAATGTCCCCGACCTCGGCGAGGCGCGCAGGTACTACGGAGCCATCATGCCGTTGCTCGACTTCGAGACTTTCCTCGATGCTGACGACGAGTTCGCGTACATGCCCGCCGGCGGGAAGCGCGGCACCTTCTTGTTCTTCTACCGGGCTACGGGCTCTCGGGACTATGCGCGCGAGAATGCCGGGCTTCAGCACCTCGCGTTCTCTGTGTCGACTCGGCGGCGGGTTCGCGAGGTACACGATGCCGCGCTGGCCCTGGGCAGCCGCGAGATCCATGGTCCCCGAGAGTGGCCGCAGTACCCGCCCCCGTACTTCGCGTCCTTCTGGCTCGATCCCTTCGGATTCATGCTCGAAGCCGTCTGCCATCACGATCGTGACCGGTGACGAGCGTCCCCCGTGCCATACGAGTGTCGATCCCGGGGTGCCTAGGCTGTGTTGATGCCTACGCCAGTCGGGCCGCTCGGTCCGGACGAGATCGACCCGAACGATCCTGATCTCTGGGATTGGGAAGCCGGCGACGAGGCACCGACACGGCAGCCGCGATGGATTCGGATCACGGCGTACGTGATCGCAGCAGTGTTCGCGCTGGTCGTCGTTCTCAGCATTCTTCGCTGAGCGAGGTGCTGCCAGCCGTCGTGGGCAGGCAACGAAGCGATCGGCCGATCCCCGCGGCGCCGGCGCGAGATGGGGCATGATTCGGTCGTTCATCTTGTCGATCGGCAACGCTGCCGAGGCGAAAGGTTGCAGCGCCGTGCGTGAGATCGATACCGATTACCTCGTCGTGGGCGCCGGAGCAACGGGAATGGCGTTCGCCGACGCGTTGGTTGCCCAGTCCGACGCGGACGTTGTGCTGGTCGATCGTCGTCACCGTCCGGGCGGTCACTGGTTGGACGCCTATCCGTTCGTACGGTTGCACCAGCCGTCGGCGTACTACGGCGTGAACTCGCGCGTGCTCGGTCAGGACCGCGTCGACGATCATGGTCCGAACGCGGGTTTCTACGAACGCGCGACCGCGGCGGAGATCGTCGACTACTTCAACCGCGTCCTGGAAGAGGAGTTGATTCCGTCGGGCCGCGTGCGGTTCTACGGCATGTCCGATTACATGGGCGCGGACAACGACGGTCACCGATTCGTCTCGCTACTCACGGGTGTCCCGACCCGCGTCCGGGTGCGGCGTCGAGTGGTCGACGCGACGTATATCGAGTCGTCGATTCCCTCGCGGCACACGCCTGGGTTCGTGATCGACGCCGGCGTGCGGGTGTTCCCGCCGAATGACCTCGTCGACCTAGCGGAGCCGGCGAGCGGGTTCACCATCGTCGGTGCCGGCAAGACCGCGATGGATACATGCACCTGGCTCCTCGATGCGGGCGTCGACGCGAACCGGATTCGCTGGATTCGCCCGCGTGACGGTTGGTTCTTCAGCCGTACGTACATGCAGCCGCTGGAGCTCGTCGCGTCATACATGCAGCTTCAAGCCGCATTCATCGAACACGCAGCCGGATGCGACGGCCCGAGCAGTTTCGTCGAGCGACTGGAAGCCGACGGCATCATGATCCGAATCGATCCACGCGTACAGCCGAAGGTTTTCCGCGGTGCGACGCTCAGCCAACTCGAGCTGGATTCCCTGCGTCAGATCGACGACGTGGTGACTCGCGGCCGCGTCCGCCGGATCGGCACACGAGCGATCGAGTTCGACGGCTCGGAAGTCGCCAGTGATCCGAACCAGGTCTACGTCGATTGCACGGCCGCCGGCGTTCGACCCGTTGAAGCCCGCCAGGTCTTCGACCGCGGTCGTATCACGATGCAGTACGTGACGATCGGAATCGCGCCGTGGAGCGCGGCCACCATCGCGGCCGTCGAAGCTTCGGAGAGAGACGACGATCGCAAGAACGATCTCTGTCCTCCCGTCGTTTTCACCGGCGAGGCGTCGGACATCCTTCGAATCGCGCACTCGGGTATCACTGGCCTCGTCGCTCGAGGAGCCGAACCGGACATCGGAGCGTGGACCGAGCAGTGCCGTCTCAATCCGGCGCGCGGAGCCGCCGACCATCTCGACGATCCCCAGGTCCAACGTGCGTTCGAAACGCTCGCCGCCAACATCGGGCCGGCGGTCTCGAATCTCGAACAGCTCACGATCTGACGCGACCGCGAGCACGCGAATCGTGCAACGCGTTCGGCATCCGATGCCGCAGCGATGGCTCCCGAGAACGAATTCAGGAGACAGTCGCGTCGATGAGCGGCTCAAAGGTATCGGCGATGAGCTGATAGCCCGTCGCGTTCGCGTGAATGTTGCCGGCCGGACACATCAGCGTCCACGCGCAGACGTTCGCGACGTTCTGCGGGACCGTCGAGCCGTTGTAGCTGCCGGTCAGCGCGAAGTTGGTCGTGTCGAAGGTCGTCTGCACATCGGCAACGTGGGCGCCTCGCGACTCGTACAGCGTCGTTATCGCGGCGTTACCGCTCACGGTCGCCTGTTCCGACTGCGTCGCGGCGTCGTGACTTCCGGCGATCCACGTCGCGAGGAACGGGTCGTAGTACGTCATGCCGAAGATCGGCACGCTCCCTCCCGCGGATCGCAGGCCGTCCATGATCGTCGCCAGGTTCGCCTGCACCGTCGCAGTCGCCGACTGCAGACATGTGTCGTTCACGCCCGTAGCGGTGAAACACGGAGTGACGTCGTTGGCGCCGATGTCGATGGTCACGAACGCGACCGAACTGGAATGCGCCGCCAAGAACGCTTCGGCGGTGGCAAGCTGCGATCCGTCCGCATAGCTGCAGCCGCCGCCGTTGATCATCGATGTCGTCGTCGCGCCGGGACAACCGAAGCGCTGGGCGACGAGGCCGGACAGTCGCGTGGACTCGTGCGTGAAGACGTCGTCGACGTAGCCCTGGCCCGCGGAGACGCCGGTGCCGGTCGACAACGAATCACCCATCGACACGTAGTAGCGCGTCAGCGGCGGAGGGTTCGACGAGCCGGGATAGCACGACGTCACGGCCGCGCTGCCGACCGCGAGCACACCGAGAATGCCGATGACGGACGACAACCAGCTCCGGCGCATCCCGACCTCCGATCGCCTGCAGAGCGTAACGCTGCGCGAGCCGGCGCCGCCGGGGGCGAGCGACTCAGCGCGGGTCGGGGGCTCCCGCGAAGCGCGCCGGATCCACCGTGATGTAGATCGCCTTGCATGTCGCGACGATTGCGTCGGCGGCGCGAGCCTCGGCGTTGATGAACAGCTTGCGACGCTCGCGGCCGTCGAGCCGAGCGCGGATCTCCAACGGTTCGTCGACGGGAACGGGTGCCACGTAACGGACCGTCAGCTCGCCGGTGTACGCCGGTTCCTGCAGTTTCCCGATCACGAACCCGGTCACGTCGTCGAACGCGGCGGCAACGATGCCGCCGTGAGCTCGACCCGGCGCACCCTCGAACGCGCGCCGCAAGACGAGATCCGCGACGACTTCGTCATCCTCGTACCGGACGCGCAGGTCGAGGCTCGTCGGGTTGGACCAACCGCCGACGGCGCGGTCTTCGAAGCCGACGCCGCCCATGATCGATCCTTCGGCGCGCCTCCGCATCAGTGCGGCTCGATCCCGCACGGGCGCTGCATCGACTCTCGACCGGAGATCGGTCGCGGTCTCCGCGACGAGCGTCAGGAGATCGTCGTTGGGATCGTGTGCTGCGAATGCATGATTGAGTGCCCGCAGGGTCGCGGCCGCGTCAGAGCGCGTCTCTTCGGTGGACATGCCGTAAAGCTATGGCTGCACGGACGAACCCGACCCTCTCGGGGAACCGATCGGCGGCGGGCGGCGTCGGACTGCTGATGAAGCGTCCTGTCCGCTGTGTGCTCGCCCTGATCGCGACCGTCTCTGCCGTCGGATGCACGAACCACGCCACCCGCCGCGCAACGCCGCCGACGACGGGGAGTACCGGCACCGGTGCCACATCGCTTACGCCGGGTTCGACATCGGTGCCGCCGGGCCGCATCGGGTTCAGCATCTGCAGCCACGAGGGGTACGGCGTCGAGGGTTCCCTCGAGCAGGTGGGCGGCCCTCCCGGCGCGGCATCGAGCCCGACCCCGGGAACCGTCACCGCGACCCGAATCCCGATTGTCGGCGCGAGGCCCTACGTCTGCAGGGTGACCGTGGGTAGCGACGGTCGGTTCTCGATGATCCTCTCGCCGGGTAGGTACCGCATCACGGGACGAAGTCCGAACTTCGACAACGGACAGGTCGATTGCGCCGCGCCGGGCGACGTCGTCGTCTTCGCGCCGAGTGCCACTGGCGCGGTGGCGAACGGTCAGAACATGTTCCTCACCGTCGACTGTGAGCGCCGGTAGACGCGCTCGCTCGTCTCCTACAGATGACTGAAGCTGCCGGCTTCCTCGGCGGTCATCGGAACCGAACGGGGGTGCTTGTCGAAGTGCGCGATGGCATCGCGCATGTCGTCGATCAGTATCGACGCGAGGTCACGCGTGACGCCTTGCCGAACGAGGATCCGCTGAACGGGAATGTCCGACGCCTCTCCCGTGAGTGTGTACGCCGGCACCTGCCAACCGGCGACGCGGAGCCGGTCGGCGAGGTCGAAGAGCGTGTAGCCCGGATCGGCGCCGTCCGCGATGCGCCAGGTGACCGTCGGGATGCCGGTCGTGGGCTCGCTGTCACAGAGCAACTCGAACGGTCCCAAGGTCGGGATCACCTCGGCAAGCATGCGGCCGGTGTCGTAACACGCGTCGTGCACCCGCCGGTAGCCCTCGCGACCGAGGCGAAGGAAGTTGTAGTACTGCGCGACGATCTGGCCGGCGGGCCGGGAGAAGTTGATCTGGAAGACCGGCATGTCGCCGCCGAGATAGTTGACGTGGAAGATCAGGTCGTCGGGAAGGTCGCTCGTATCGCGCCACAGGATCCAGCCGACACCGAGCGGGGCGAGCCCGAACTTGTGCCCCGACGTGCTGATCGATCGCACGCGTGGCAACCGGAAGTCCCAGATCACGTCCGGCGCGCAGAACGGCGCGGTGAACCCGCCGCTCGCGGCATCGACATGGATCGGCACGTCGAGACCTGTGCGCTCCTGCAGATCGTCGAGTGCCTTCGACAGCTGTTGCACCGGTTCGTAGGAGCCGGTGTACGTCAGTCCCAGGGTCGGCACGACGAAGACGGTGTTCTCGTCGACGCGTTCGAGCATGTCCTCGGGCGTCATCATGTAGGCGCCGTGCCGCATCGGGACCTCACGGATCTCGATGTCCCAGTACTTCGCGAACTTGTGCCAGACGACCTGAACCGCGCCGCAGACCATGTTCGGCTTGTCGGCAGGTTTGCCCGCGGCTGCGCGCGCCGCGCGCCAACGCCACTTCGCGGCCATGCCTCCGAGCATGCACGCTTCGGAAGACCCGATCGCCGACGCGCCGACCGTGTTCGCAGCGTCGGGCGCGTTCCAGATGTCGGCGAGCATGTGCACGCAGCGCCGTTCGATCTCGGCCGTTTGCGGATACTCGTCCTTGTCGATGAGGTTCTTGTCGATCGCGAGCTCCATCAGCGCCTTGACCTGTAGCTCTTCCCACGTCTGGCAGAACGTCGCGAGGTTCTGCCGGGCGTTGCCGTCGAGGAGCAGCTCGTCGGCGACGACTTGGAAGATCGCGTCGGGATGCGACTCGTTGGTGGGGAAGTGGTACTTGCGCAGCGCCGTGGCGATATCGCTGCGGGCGAACAACGGCTCGCTCAACCGGTCGCGAATGTGGTCACGTTCGTGCAGCGGCATCGGGCGCACTCCTTCGGTTCGATCGCGCGTCGCTCGAGGCTGCGTCGTCCGCGACCGGCGCGCCGTCACCCGGCCGGGGTGAAGGTGGCAGGGCCCTGCGCGCTCGTATCCGCGACCGATTCCGCTACCGTCTGCGCCGGGTCGGATCGGCGTCCCCACTTGATCGTGTGCAAATCGGACGGCCCGGATGTTTTCGGGCAGGTCCCATTGATCAGGGCAAACGGTCACGGCTACTCTCTGCGCAGACCGTTGCACAGGAACACGGAGAGTGGTCGTCCTGACGGCGCTCTGTGAGGCAGATGCATTGAGGTGGGCTGTTGCGACGTGGGGGGCCGTTGATTCATTTCGACACCCGCGGTCGTAATGATGTGAATCGCCGTGTGAAGGCGGTGACGTGAACGTGGCGCGAACGATGTCGTCGACTCCTGAAGGCCAGACGGATGGACAAGATCTGGACTCGCGGGACGAGGATCCGGATGACGAGTCAGCCTTCGGCCTGCGCAAGATCGCCGGAATTGCGATGTGTTGCCTGGTGGCGCTCGTCGCGCCGGTTCTGCTTTGGATCACGGTGACGCACGGATCGCGTCCGGTGATACCAGCCGGGACGTCGGAAGCGGTTGCGCAGCAACCCGTGACGAATTCGGTCGCTCCGCCTGCGACCGTGAAACCGAAACGGAGGACGCGGCCGCGCCCGGCAGTGTTGAAGGCGCCGCCGAAACCGACGCACAAGCCGGCGGTCGCGGTGCCGGTGCAAACCGAAACGCAGTACACATCCCCACCGAACACAGCCGCGCCCGCTCCACCCGCCCCGGTTGTGTCAGCTCCGCCGGTGACAACTCCGGTGACGACGCGCGTCGTCACCCCGAGCACGACAGGCATCGAGGTCCCGGTGACACCGACGACGACCGGCATTGCTGTTCCGTACAACCCTTGAGAAGTTCGCACGGGTAGAGGCGAGTGGCGCGTTCAACTGAATTCACCGGCGGTCCGGTGGCTCAAACGGGGGTCGAATGCAATCTGCGATCGCAACGCGGCTGACACGCGTCGTCATCTGCATCGCAACCGTCGTCGCGGTCGGCGCAGTCGTGGTGCCGACCGCGTGGGCGGATCCCCCGAGCGCGCCGGCACAACCCGCGGTCCAGGGCGGCGACTCGCAGATCACCGTGTCCTTCGTCGCGCCGGACGACGGCGGGAGCATCATCACGGGCTTCGACGCGTCGTGTGTGTCATCCGATGGCGGCGTGGCCGGCGCGGCGTCGGGCACCGATTCACCGCTCGTGGTCAGTGCGCTCAGCAACGGCAATACGTATACGTGTTCCGTTACCGCGACGAATGGCGATGGAACCGGCTCGCCGTCGCCGGACTCGCCGGCTGTCGTTCCGAGCACCGTCCCCGCGGCCCCAGACCAGCCTGCGGTTGCACCCGCGAACGCGCAGATTTCCGTTTCGTTCGGCGCCCCGGACGACGGTGGCAGCCCGATCACGTCGTACAACGCCGACTGTTCGTCGTCGAACGGCGGCGCATCGGGTTCGGCGTCGGGCAGCGGCTCACCGCTCCTCGTCACGACCCTCACGAACGGCAAGTCGTACACGTGCACTGTCGCTGCAACGAATCTGAACGGCGACGGTCCTGCGTCGGCCGCATCGGTCGCCGTGACTCCGAGCACCGTCCCCGGCGCGCCCGCGCAGCCGGTTGCCGCGTCCGGCAATGCGCAGGCGAGTGTGTCGTTCGCCGCGCCGGCCGACGGCGGGAGCGCGATCACGGGATACAGCGCGAATTGCACGTCCTCCAACGGCGGCGCCGCCGGATCCGCCTCGGGGGCGAATTCGCCGATCGTCGTGAGCAAATTGACGAACGGGAAGTTGTACTCGTGCACGGTGACGGCGACGAACGCGAACGGTGCCGGTCCACCTTCGCCCGCGTCTGCGGTCGTGATCCCGAGCACGGTGCCGACGGCGCCGGCGCAGCCGTCGGTCGCGCCCGGCGACTCGCAGATCACCGTCTCGTTCTCGGCGCCCAATGACGGCGGCAGCGCGATCACGAACTACGGCGCGACATGTACGTCGTCGAACGGGGGTTCAACCGGATCGGCCGGGGGCGCGGGATCGCCGATCGTCGTGACCGGGTTGACGAACGGCAAGTCGTACACGTGCACGGTCGCCGCGACGAACGCGAACGGCGCGGGCGCGTCTTCGCCGGTGTCGACCGCCGTCGTTCCGAGCACGGTGCCGTCGGCGCCGGCGCAGCCGACGGTCGGCGCGGGGAACGGCCAGATCTCGGTGGACTTTGTACCGCCCGCCGATGGCGGGAGCACGATCACGAGCTACGCGGCGACCTGCACGTCTTCCGACGGCGGCGCCGGGGGGTCGACCTCGGGTCCGAGCTCTCCGCTGGTCGTGACCGGATTGACGAACGGCAAGTCGTACACGTGCACGGTGACGGCGACGAACGCGAACGGCGACGGTCCCGCGTCGGTGGCGTCCGCAGTCGTGAGCCCGAACCGGGTTCCCGACGCGCCCGCGCAGCCCACCGTGACGCCCGGGAACACGCAGATGTCCGTTTCGTTCGGCGCCCCCTTCGACGGCGGCAGTCCGATCACGAGCTACGAGGCCGACTGCATTTCGTCCGACGGCGGCGTCTCCGGTTCCGCGTCCGGGAGCGGCTCGCCGTTGCTGGTCGCGTCGCTGACGAACGGCAAGACCTACACGTGCACGGTAACGGCGACGAACGCAAATGGTGACGGCGCCGCGTCCGTCGCATCCGCGGCCGCGGTTCCCAGCACTGTCCCGAGCGCACCGGCCCAGCCGGTTGCCGCGTCCGGCAATGCGCAGGCGAGTGTTTCGTTCAGCGCGCCGGCCAACGGCGGCAGTGCCATCACGAGCTACAGCGTCAATTGCACGTCGTCCAACGGCGGCATCGCGGGGTCGGCTTCGGGCGCGGGCTCGCCGATCGTCGTCACGGCGTTGACGAACGGCAAGTCGTACTCGTGCACGGTGACGGCGACGAACGCGAACGGTGCCGGACCGGCGTCGCCCGCGTCTGCGGTCGTGATCCCGAGCACCGTGCCGGCGGCGCCGGCGCAGCCGTCGGTCGCGCCGGGCGACTCGCAGGTCACCGTCTCGTTCTCGGCTCCCAACGACGGCGGCAGCGCGATCACGAACTACGGCGCGACGTGCATCTCGTCGAACGGCGGCGCAACCGGAGCAGCGTCGGGCGCGGGATCGCCGGTCGTGGTGACCGGGTTGTCGAACGGCAAGTCGTACACGTGCACCGTCGCGGCGACGAACGCGAACGGCACCGGCGCGGCCTCGATTGCATCCGCGGCGGCGATCCCGAGCACGGTGCCGGCGGCACCCGCCCAGCCCTCCGTGGTCCCGGGTGTGGCTCGGATCACCGTGTCGTTCACTGCGCCCGGCGACGGCGGCAGCGCGATCACCGGCTACGCCGCGTCGTGCACGTCGTCCGACGGCGGAACGCCGGGCTCGGCATCGGGCGCCGGCTCGCCGCTCGTCGTGACGTCCCTCACGAACGGCAACACGTACACGTGCACCGTCGCGGCGACGAACGCGAACGGAACCGGCGCGTCTTCACCTGCCTCCGCCACGGCTGTGCCGAGCACGCTCCCGTCGGCGCCCGCGCCGCCGACCGTGGTGCCGGGCAATGCGCAGATCGCGGTCGGCTTCACGGCACCCGCCAACGGTGGGAGCCCCATCACGAGCTACAGCGCGACCTGCGCGTCGTCCAACGGTGGCACCCTCGGATCCTCGTCGGGTCCGGGTTCACCGGTCGTCGTGGGTGGACTCACGAACGGCAAGTCGTACACGTGCACCGTGAGCGCGACGAACGCGAACGGCACCGGCGCGGCTTCGACTGCATCCGCGGCGGTGATCCCGAGCACCGTCCCGTCGGCGCCGGCCCAGCCCGGAGCATCGGCGACCAATGCGCAGATCACGGTGACGTTCACCGCGCCGAGCGACGGCGGCAGCGCGATCACGGGTTACACAGCGAGCTGCGTGTCATCGAACGGCGGCGCGTCCGGATCCGCGAGCGGGGGGGCGTCGCCGCTCGTCGTGTCGTCGCTCTCCAACGGCAAGACGTACACGTGCACGGTCACCGCGACGAACACCAACGGCACTGGCGGGCCCTCGCCGGTGTCCGCGCCTGTCGTCCCGAGCACCGTCCCGTCGGCACCGGCGCAGCCGACGGTCGCGTCCGGGAATTCTCAGATCACGGTGAGCTTCACCGCGCCGAATGACGGTGGGAGCACCATCACCAACTACGCGGTGAGCTGCACGTCGTCGAACGGCGGTACTGAGGGCTCGAGCAACAGCGCCGGTTCGCCGGTCGTCGTCGGTGGCTTGTCGAATGGGAAGTCGTATACGTGCACGCTGAGCGCGGCGAACGCGAACGGGACGAGTCCCGTGTCGCCCGCGTCCGCGGTCGTGATTCCGAGCACCGTCCCTTCCGCGCCGGCGCAACCCGGTGTCAACGCAGGCAACGCGCAGATCGCCGTCGCGTTCACCGCGCCTGCCGACGGCGGGAGCGCGATCACGAACTACACCGCGTCCTGCACCTCGTCGAACGGCGGTGTGTCGGGGACTGCCAATGGTGCGGGGTCGCCGCTGACCGTGAGCGGTCTAACGAACGGCAAGCTCTACACGTGCACGGTCACCGCGACGAACGGCAACGGCCCGGGCGCGGCGTCGCCCGCGTCCGCTACGGCGACACCGAGCACGATCCCGTCCACGCCCGCCGCGCCGACGGTGGGCGCCGGCAACGGTCAAGTGAGCGTGATCTTCTCACCGCCCTTCGACGGCGGCAGCGCGATCACGGGCTACAACGCGACCTGTGTTTCGTCGAACGGCGGCACGCCGAACGCGCTTCCGGGTGCGGGCTCGCCGATCATCGTGACGGGTCTCACCAACGGCAAGACGTACACGTGCACGCTCACGGCGACCAACGCGAACGGTACGAGCGCGTCGTCGCCCGCTTCGACAACGGTCGTTCCGAATCGGGTGCCCGACCCGCCCGCCCAGCCGACAGTCCAGCCGGGCAACGGACTGATCAGCGTTGCCTTTACGGCGCCGTTCGACGGCGGGAGTCCGGTGATCGGGTACACCGCCGGCTGCGTGTCGTCGGACGGCGGCGCCTCCGGTTCGCAGGGCGGTGCCGCTTCGCCCCTGGTGGTGTCGGGCCTCACCAACGGCAAGACGTACACGTGCACGGTCTTCGCGAGCAACGCGAACGGCGACGGGGCACCGTCGGCGTCGTCGGCCGCGGCGGTCCCGAGCACGATCCCTTCCCCGCCGGCTCAACCGGGTGCAGTGCCGGGGAACGCGCAGGTCACCGTCTCGTTCACCGCGCCGAACAACGGCGGGAGCGCGATCACCGGTTACGGCGCGAGCTGTACGTCCTCGAACGGGGGCACGTCCGGCAACGCATCAGGCGCAGCATCGCCGCTCGTCGTCACGAGCCTGACCAACGGCAAGTCGTACACGTGCACGGTCGCCGCGACCAACGCGAACGGCACCGGCGCGGCCTCGCCGGCGTCGCTGGCTGTCGTCCCGAGCACGGTGCCGGCCGCGCCCGCGCAGCCTTCCGTCACGTCCGGCAATGCCCAGCTGACCGTCTCCTTCACGGCGCCGAACAACGGTGGCAGCGCGATCACCGACTATGGCGCGAGCTGCACGTCGTCGAACGGGGGGACAGCCGGCGCTGCGAGCGGCGCGGCGTCTCCGATCGTCGTCGCCGGACTGACGAACGGAAAGTCGTACACGTGCACCGTGACGGCGACGAATGCGAACGGTACGGGTCCCGCGTCGCTCGCCTCGGCGGCGGCGATTCCGAGCACCGTGCCCAGCGCGCCCGCGGCGCCGACGGTGACGGTCGGGAACGGCGAGCTGACGGTTGCGTTCACCGCACCGGCCGACGGCGGCAGTTCGATCACGCGCTACGACGCGACGTGCGTGTCGTCCGACGGTGGAGTGACCGGAACGAACTCCGGCGCCTCGTCGCCGATCGCGGTCGGCGCGCTCTCGAACGCCAAGACGTACACCTGCAGCGTGACGGCGACCAACGTGAACGGCACCGGTCCCGGGTCACCCGCCTCGTCGAGCGCGGTCCCGAGCACCGTCCCGAGCGCGCCTCAACAGCCGACGGCCGGTGTCGGAAATGGTCAGCTGACGGTTGCCTTCGTGCCGCCCTTCAACGGCGGTAGCCCCATCACCGGATACACCGCGTCGTGCACATCGAGCGACGGAGGCGCGCCGGGCTCGGTCTCGGGTGCCGGCTCGCCGCTCGTCGTGACGTCCCTCACGAACGGGAACCACTACACGTGCACCGTCACCGCGACGAACGTGAACGGCGTCAGCGCGCCGTCGGTCCCCTCGCCCGACGCGGTTCCGAACTTCGTGCCCGACGCGCCGGCGGCGCCGTCAGTCGCTCCAGGGAACGCGCGCGCGACGGTTTCGTTCGGTGCGCCCGCCGACGGCGGGAGCACGATTACGAGTTACAGCGTGACTTGTAAGTCGTCGAACGGCGGCACGCCGGGATCGCTTTCGGGTGTCGGCTCGCCGATCGTCGTAAGTGGGCTCACGAACGGCAAGACGTACACGTGCACGGTCAACGCCACGAACGCCACCGGCACGGGCCCCGATTCACTGCCGTCTGTTCCGTTCATCCCGAGCACCGTTCCGGGCCGGCCGGCGGCGCCGCGCGTCACCGCAGGCAATGCCCGGATCGCGGTCACCTTCGCCGCTGCGCCGAACGGTGGCAGTGCGATCACCGGATACACCGTTGCCTGTGCATCGACGAACGGCGGGCGTCCCGGCCAGCAGAAGGGCACGCGATCGCCGCTGACCGTTGTCGGCCTGACCAACGGGCGCACGTACCACTGCGCTGTGACCGCGACGAACGCGAACGGCAGCGGGCCGGCGTCGACTGCCTCGGCGAACGTCGCGCCCGCGGACCCGGTCGCGGTTGAACGGATCAAGCAGACGTACGGCTATCGGATGTTCTCGCAGAACGGCGCGGTCTACACGTTCGGAACGTCAGCCTCGTACGGATCGGCCGCCGGGAAGTCGCGATTCCCGATCGTCGGCATGGCGACGACACCGGACGACCGTGGCTACTGGCTCGTCGCGACCAACGGCGCCGTCTTCAGCTTCGGCGATGCACACTTCTACGGCTCGACCGCGGCGATCCGGTTGACGCGGGCGATCGTCGGCATGGCCGCGACGCCGACGGGTCACGGCTACTGGCTCGTCGCGTCCGACGGTGGCATGTTCAGTTTCGGCGACGCACACTTCTACGGCTCGACCGGTGCCATCCGGTTGAACCGCCCGATCGTCGGCATGGCGTCGACGCCGACAGGCCGCGGTTACTGGATGGTCGCGTCGGATGGCGGCATGTTCAGTTTCGGCGACGCGCGCTTCTTCGGTTCCGCGGCGGCCGCAGCGCGGGGTACGAGCGTGGTCGGGATGGCGACGACGCTGAGTGGGCACGGTTACTGGATCGCCGCGGCCAACGGAGCAGTGTGGGCGTTCGGCGACGCGCCCTGCGGCAACGCGCCGCCGAAGGCCGGTCTGCGGTATCCGATCAGCGGTATCGCAAGCACACCGACCGGTCGCGGTTACTGGCTGTCGGCCGGCGACGGCGGCGTTTTCACGTGCGGCGACGCGCACTTCATCGGCTGGCCGTTCCAGGTGATTCTTCGAGCACCCATCGGCGGCATCAGCCGCTGAGCATCCGTTGCCTCCGACCGCGATGACGGGCGCGTCGTCGCGGCCCGTCCGCTAGAAACGGGTCATGGAATCGCATGCGCTCGTCAGATTCGCGGACAATGTCGTCGCGCTGCTCCGGGACGGGTCCTCTCTGACCCAAGCGAAGCAGCCCGGTTCGTCGCCTCGCTTCGACGGATTCACGGTTGCGTCGTACGTACTCACCGAGACACCTCCTCATGGAGGGGAGCGGCACGCTGACGGCGACGAACTGCTGCTCGTCATTGCGGGGGAGTGCGTTGCCGTCCTCGATGCGAGGGACGGCCGTACCGAGGAGATACCGATTCGGGCCGGTGACGCGTTCGTCATTCCCAGGAACATCTGGCATCGCCTGGTGATCGACGATCCCTGTCACATCGTCTTCGTCACGCCCGGTCCGCAGATGGAGCATCGAGGACTTCGCGACGCCTGAGACGTCGCTTGGTCCCCCATCGTCGAGGCGGCCCCTACGGCTGTGGAAGCGGACGCCGATATATCGATCATGAGCGACGCCTGGCTCACACAGCGCGTTCGACGATGGCGTTCAGCGCCCCGCAGCCTCGGCCGGCGAATCGCGACTCATGCGGGTGGGGCTGTCGTCACTCTGGCCTCGTGGTGGGTCATCGTGGCGATCACCGTCGAGGTCAGTTTCCAATCGAGTGTGTGTGGCCAAGTCACCGCGCAGCAGTCTCACACCTATCGCGCTGAGGTGTTGAAGTACGGGTTGCTCGGAGCGTGCGTCCCGCTTCTTGTGGGCGCATTGATCTGGTGCCTCGGCGAACGAGCCTGGCCCTGGCTCGTGGTTGCCGCTCTTGCGGCGGGGTACGTCCTGTATTCAGGTCTTCACGCGCAAGTTCAACAGTTCTGCTTCTGATGCCGCGCCGTGGCGCCTGACGGCTCCCGGAGGCAGAAAGATCGCTACGGGCGCGACGCGGCCAACTCCAACCGATACCGGCGCTCGACGACGTCCACACGCAACTCGACTGCTTTCGCGTCGAGGCGAAGCCTCGTATGGAGCTCGTTACATTCCTTCTCAGCAGCTCTCTTTCGCCACGGGCCGCCCGACAGACAACTCCGACATCATCGTTCACAACGACGAGCCTCGAGAGCCGACCCGGCAGGTCAACGCCAACGGCATCAAAGACGATGTTTCCCGCGCCGCGCGTTTGACGAGGCGTGCCGATTTTCGACGTGCCTGACGACTGGGCAATACTTCCGGATGTTCCGGCGGGCAATCGGAAGGAATCGCCATGCGGAAGGCCGCCCTCGGCGTGATGTTGGCAACGGCATGGGTCGTGATGTTGGCTGCACCGACCTCGGCTGCTTCGCCGGGTTTCCAGATCAGCCCGTCGTCCGGCCCGGTGGGCACGACGATCCACGCGAGCGACTCGCTGGGTGAGTGCGACGGAAACAACGCTCAGGTCACCGTCAGTCTCCAAGGCGACTCGGGGCCCGCGGTCGCGTCGACTGTCATCGTGCCGAACAGCGACGGGACGTGGACGGCCGACATCACTGTGCCGGCTGATACCGAACCGGGGAGTTTCTCCGTGACGGCGCGTTGCGACCAGGACGAGGGCGCGGATTCCTTCGACTACGTCGCATCGGCCTTTACCGTCACCGGTGCCGCGACGACGACCACGACTGCGACCGCCGCGCCTTCGTCGACCACCACGACAACGGCGGCGCCGGTGGCCGTCGCAACGGAGCCGGTGACCGCCGCACCGGCCGTCGCGGTGGACGCGACACCGGCGATGACCGGCTGATCAGTCAAGGCGCGAGCTCGACGTAACCGCTCGCGCGGCTGGTTGAACGCGGCCTGGCTACAGGGCTTGGTCGAGCTGCGAGAGCTGGTTGAGCAAGTTGCTTGCGGTGTTCGACCAGGTGCTCGTGGAGTTGGCCGCGGTGCTGCCGGATGACGCGGCGCTGGACTGCAGCATGTTCTGCAGGTCGAACACGAGGCGCTCGACGTCGGCCTGCAACGCGGTCGTGCCCGACGACGAGGTGGTCGCCGCAGATCCGCTGCTGCCGCCGGTGCTGCTGTCGGGGTCGGTCCCCACGCTCGAGCTTCCCGACGTCCCGACCTCAGAGATGCCGCTCATGCCGCCACCGTGATGGTGATGATGACCGTGCACGCGGTTGGCGATCGTGTTCGCGAGGTTCGTGAGCTGCGTGTCCGAGAGCTGCGGCCCTCCGTTCGCAGAAGCCTGCTGCAGTCCCTGCCTGATCGCGTTCTGCAGATCGGTCTGTGAGATGCCTTTTGACTGCGCCAACGCGCTGAGGCTGGTCTTGCCCGACTGCAGGTCGCTCATCAACTGCTGCGCGCTCTCACCGAAGAGCTGGGCGACGGGACCCATCGCTTGCTGCATCCGCGTTTGCCACGACGAGGCGTCCGTTGCTTGCGACGGGTCGAGCTGGGCAGTGTTGCTGATCGCGCTCACCGACATGGTTCACACCTTCCACGGTTCCTTGATCTCGAGCGCTGACTCGGCCGGCACGCGCGGTCGCTGAAGGAAACACAGCGAACTCCTAAGCGAGACTGGGACGCACGCTGCAAATCGCTCACAGCAACACCGCAGGAGTCTCGAAGACCTATTGCACATCGCACCGGAATGGTCGATCGGCGCGCGCTTCCGACGGAACCTTGACGGACCGCAGGGCGAAACCTGAAACGGCACTCCGTACGGTCTGGGCGCGCCGGAGGCGCCCGCGTACCCGCCCGGGCACCATCGGGAGTGTTGCGGACCGGCCCGACCCCAACCGCCCGAGTTGGGGATCGGGTCGGTCCGCGCCTGCGCCAACCCCGCCCGGGATGGCGGGCAGATACTCGCGCCTCACACTCCCGGGTGGTAGTGGAACCAGCTTCTGCCAGGCGAAGCGTCCGCCCGCTTGCGGGGTGACGCGCCGGATGCCATCGCGCGACGGAGGATATGAAGGCGAGCCGGGCGTCGTGCCGTAGAGCCCGGATCAGTGACCGCCGATCTGGCACTCCCGGCCCCGAATCGGGCACGATGCCCGGATGACCGCTCCCGACCGCGATCCCGACGACCCGCTCGCCCGCGCTTCGAATGTCTTCTGGTACTGGCTGGCGGTGTTGATCTTCTTGTTCATGGCGGTCGCCGTCGTCATGGCGCTCATTCAGACGCACGCCCAGTAGCCGCGCACTGCCGCGACGGAGACGCGGTCAGTCGTCGTCGATGATGGTCGCCACACCGGTTGCGTCGGTGATGGTTGCGCCGCTGCCGCCGGTGATCTTCAAGTCGAACGTCTCGTTGCCTTCGACGATGTTGTCGGCGGTGACCGCGATGGTGATGACCTTCGCGACCGCGCTGCCCTTGAACGTCACCGCTCCCGACTTCGCTTTGTAGTCGCTCCCCGCGAGCGCGGTTCCCGGCACCGTCGTGTAGTTGAGGGTCACCGATCCGCCGGGCTTGTTGATGCTGATCACGAACGACACCTTCGACGTCTTGCCGCCGCCGCCCTCGTAGAGCGACACGTCACTGACCGTCGCTTCGACGCCGGCCGCCGACGGTCCGTCGTCGTTCAGGATCGTGACAGTTCCGGTCGCGTTCCCGAGGAGTGCGTTCATGGGCTGGGAGAGCGCGACCGAGAAGGACTCGTCCGGTTCGGTTGCGGTGTCACCGGCGACGCTGATCGCGATGGAGGCGGAGACCGCCTTCGGTCGGAACGTCAGCGCGCCCGATTTGGCCTTGTAGTCGGAACCCGCGGTCGCGGTCCCGTTGACGGTCGCGTAGCGCACGGAGATGGTCTGGGTCGACGGCTTGTTGAGCGTGACGGTCAGCTTGACCGCCCGCTTTCCGGTGTCGCCCTCGCGCAGCGTCGCCGAACCGATGTTCAGGATCGGTGGCTGCACCTCGTCGTCGGTGATCGTGCCGGTGCCTGAGCTCGTCGCGCCGTTCACGTCCTCGGACGCCGTGAGCGACATCGTCTGCGTGTTCGTCGGCGCCGAACCCTCGTTGTAGACGCTGTCGTTCACGACCGGCACCAAGACGTGCTGCACGAGCGAGCCACCGGGATCGAACTCGAGCGCACCGCTGGTCCGCGTGTATCGAGTCGGCTGGGTCGCCGTGCCGTCATTCGTCGCGTAGCTCACCGCGACCGGGTATGCGGGGTTCGCGGCGAGACTCACGGCGAAGTCGAGGTTGCGGCCCGGACCCTCGGTCACGGCGGCGTTGGCGACGGCGACGGTCGGCGGATCGATCCCGTTGATCGTGCCCGTCGCGGTGCCGTTCACCACCGTGGCGTGAATCGCGCTGGCCAGCGCGAAGGTGAAGTCGCGCGAGCCCACGAAGTACTCCGCCGTGGTGACGGGAACCGAGACCACCTTTGTAAGGGGGTCACCCGGCGCGAACGTCACGGTTCCGGCGGTGTTGGCGTAGTCGTCCGGCTGCGTCGCGGTCCCGTCCGAGGTCGCATAGTCGACGCTCACCTGGTAGCTGCTCGGGTTCGACAGCGTGATGGGGAAGTTCAGAGTCGCGCCCGGCCCTTCGCTCACCGCATCGCCCGAGACCGAGACCGTCGGATCGGCGATCGAGTAGGTGACGTAGCGGGCGGCGCTGTTGCCTGCCGCGTCGGTCGACGTCACGTGCAGCTGATGCGTTCCCGATGTCGACGTGTCGAGCGACGTACCGCTCGGCGCGTCGCCGGCGCAGGTCGTGGCGGCGACGTTGTCGCTGCACGAGTATGTGAACTTCAACGGCGAGCCGGGTGCGTACGTCTGTCCGTTCACGGGACTGGAGATCGTGATCGCGGGCGGTGTGCCGTCGACGACGGCGGTGTTCGTCAACGGGACGTTGGTCCGGTTGTCGTACGTGTCGCCGGCCGGGCAGTGCTGCGTCGTGGTGACCAGCCCGACCGTCGTCGTGGTCAGCTGGAAGTAGTCGAACTCGTTCTGCACGACGGTGCCGGGCGCGCCGTCAATCTGCACGACCGCGCTGAACGGCGGCGGCTTGAAGCTGTCGTCGCCGAAGCCCAGGATGCTCTGGTCGGTGACCGATGCGACCGTGACCTGCAACGTGCCATCGGCGTTGATCGTGATAGCGGTGCCGTTCACCTCGCTGCCCGGCCCTGTGAACGCAGCAGAGACGAAGTGCCCGTTCGTCGGCTTCTTCCAGCGGTAGATGAGATTGGTGGCGTTGTTCAACGTGGGAATCACGTCTGTGTCGATCGCCATGCTCCACGTGAACTGCGAGCCGGCCGCCGCGCTCGTCGGCGCGGTGTTCGACGCGACCGGGATGCTCTCGTGGAACGAGTTGAGAAGCGTGTCGCAACCCACCGGCATCCGGTCGGTGACGTCGCCGGTCGACCAGTTCTGCTGCGCCGCCGGCGGATTCACGCGGTACGAGTGCAGCACGGTGAAGGAGTTGCCCTGCCCGTCGCTCGCGCTCACCGAATACGTGTGCGCACCGGGCGTCGACGTGTCGACCGATCCGCCGTTGGGTGTCGTACCGGAACACGTCGCGACGCCGGAACCGTTGTCGACGCAGGAGTAGCTCGCGGTGACCGCCGCGCCCTGCGAGTAGACCGCGCCGTCAGGCGGCGTGGTCAGCGTGATGTCCGGGGGCGTGTGGTCATTGCCGGCAGGAACGACGGTGTAGACGTGCGTCACCGGCGCGGACACGTTGCCCTCGTTGTCGCTCGCCGTCACGGTGAACGAGTGCTCTCCGAGCGTGCTCGTGTCGATCGGTGCGCCGTCGGCCACGTCGCCCGTGCAGGTCGCGACGCCGGAACCGAACTGCCCGTCGGTGCACTGGTAGTTCGCGGCGACGCTGCCCCCGAGCGGGTACTGACCACCGTCAGCGGGCGTGTCGAGCGCGACGACGGGCGGCGTGACGTCGGGCGGCACGATCGTGGTTGTCGACCAGACCGGGTTCGGCGGCGCGGGGTAGCAGACGGTCGGCACGCTCGCGCTGATCGGCGACGTGACGTTCGCCGTCGTCGTGAAGCCCGGGTCGCTCGTGCTGGTCCCGCCCATCTGCAGCGAGATCGTCGAGAACGCGGCGCCCGTGGCGGTCAGGGTGACGGTGACAGCCGGCAGTTGGTACTGCTGACCGGCCGGGATCGGACCGGGGACCGTGAACACGATGGGATCCGTGCCCGACTGGGTCACCGTCGGTGTCCCGGAGCCGTAGTTGAACCCGCCCGCGAACGAGGCACTCACGAACGCCGAATTCGCGGGAACCGGGATCCGGTACGACACGTTCGTGACCGAGCTCACCGTTCCGCCGCTCTGGCTCGTCGCGATCGTGTCGGCCGGAGTCTGTGCCGTGACGGAGAACGTGTGGCCGGGCAGGACCGTCGCCGGAGCGTTCGTGACGACGGTGAAGGACTGCGTGACGTTCTGATCGCCGATGATCGGCGCGTGCGCGACGCAATTCAGCGTCCCCGTCACGGTCGTCGTGGACGCGCCGGCCGGCACGGCCGGTCCGGCGATGACGGCGAGCGCCGACATCAGGATGACGACGAGCGCGATCGACCAAGTCCTGGTACGCAACAGTTCCCCTCCGGCGTCAAAGGCGCGAGCCCGACGACTGTGTGCCCGTGTGCTACCAGGAACTACCAGTAGTGGGCAAGCATTTCGGCCGCGTCGGCGGGAGATTTCCGGGCACCCGCGAAGGAGTCCGATCAGATTGTGCGCGCTGTCGCTTTTTGTGGCGGCTGAGTGTGCACGGACACTGCGAGCCCGATGTTGCTCGGCGTTTCAGGAACGCGTCAGCGTCGCGGACGCTCGATGCGATCCCGGAACTGTTCCCACGTGAGATCGATCTTGCGCGTCTTCGCGCCCTTCGGCCACCACACGACGCCGCCTCTGCTGATTCGCAGCTCGCCGAGCTTGCCGCCGTCGTCAGTGAAGACCTCGAACACGACGTCGGTGTTGCCGACCTCGCGCTTCGGATGGCGGACCGTGACGGCATGGTCGGACACGGTTCAGAGCCTGTAGAGATTGGCGGCGTTCTCGCCGAGGATCTTGCGCTGCGCCGTCTCGTTCAGATTCGCGAGATTGTGCTCGGCTGTGTTCAACGGGTCGGGATACAGACACGTCGGGTGCGGGAAATCCGTCTCGAACATGATGTTGTCCTCGCCGACCGAGTCGATGAGCGACGCCAGGTTTCGATGTTCGAACCACGTCGTCGCATGGATGTTCTGCTTGAAGTACTCCGAGGGCAGCAGCGACAGCGCGGCCTTCGCTTGCGGCGCATTCTCGTCCATCTCGTAGTCGAGCGCTTCCAGGATGAACGGAATCCATCCCATGCCGCTCTCGACTGAGACGACCTTCAGCGCCGGGTAACGGTCGAACATCCCCGAACAGATCAGGTTCACGACGACCCGGGCATTGCCGACGAACAGCAGCGCGCCACCGATCGCGAGCTTCGTGTCGTCGTCGTGCGACTCCCAGGGGTAGTTGCCGAAGAAGTTCATCGTCGTGAGGCTGGCGCCGATGTGGAAGTGCACCGGCATCGCGAGTGAGCTGCACGCCTCCCACACCGGGTCCCATGCTCGGTTGGCGAGGTCCGGCGCGCCGAGGTCCTGCGGGTCGGACGTGAGGTTCACGCCGCGCAGCCCGAGCCCGTGCGAACGTTCGACCTCGCGCACGCATGCGTCGATGTCCCACGCCGGCAGGATTGCCATCGGCAGTAGCCGGTTGCCCGAGTTCGCCTGGATCTCGGCGCTCGCGTCGTTGAAGATCTCGAGGCAGATGTTGCGCAGCGTCACGTCCTGGACGAGGTCACCGAGGTTCTGGCCGCCGAGGCCGACGACCCCGGGAAAGACGATCTGCGCCCAGATACCGATCTCGTCGAGCAGGCGCATGCGCGCGTCGGGGTCGTGCGAGGCCGCGTGGCCCTGCTCGATCTCCCATTCGTAGAGACCTTCGAATGAGCGACCCTTGTGCCCGTGCGCGTCGACAACGCCGCCCGCACCGGCGCGTCCGAGGACGACGTCGCCTTCGACGACCCACTGCGCGGCGCCGTCGATCTTCGTGACGTGCGGCACGCGGTGCTTGAAGGCGGCGGGTGCGCGGCTCGTCCACAGATCGTGCTGCTCGGTCATATGGGTGTCGGCGTCGATCACCTTGACGTGGTCCAGCGGCAGCGCCATGCGAGTCCCCCTCGGGTCACGGTCTTCGGGACAACGGTGCGGGATACGGGTGGATGTGTCTTTCGGTTCGGGTGGGGTCGTCAGCCGTTCTGTGGGAATCCGAGATCGAGTCCGGCGTGGCTCGGGTCGAGCCATCGTGTCGTCACTACCTTCCCTCGGGTGAAGAAGTGCACACCGTCGGGCCCGTACGCGTGTGTGTCGCCGAACAGTGAGCTCTTCCAACCCCCGAAGCTGTAGTACGCCACCGGGACGGGGATCGGGACGTTCACGCCGACCATGCCGACCTCGACCTCGCGTTGGAAGCGCCGCGCCGCGCCACCGTCGTTCGTGAAGATCGCGGCGCCGTTGCCGTACGGGTTGGCGTTGACGAGTTCGAGCGCGTCGTCGTAGCTGTCGGTGCGGACGACGGACAGCACCGGACCGAAGATCTCGTCGGTGTAGAGCGCCATGTCCGGCTTCACGTGGTCGAAGAGCGTCGGACCGAGCCAATGGCCGCCGGGATCGCCGTCGTACGCGTGCCGGCGCCCGTCGACGACGAGCATCGCCCCTTCGGCGATGCCACGGTCGAGGTACGCGGTCACCTTGGCGAGATGTTCCTTCGTGATCAACGGGCCCATGTCGGCCGCGCCGCGTCCGTCGCCGACCTTCAGCCGCAGCACGCGCTGCGCGATCTTGGCGACGAGGTCGTCGGCGACTCCTCCGACGGTGACGACCGCGGAGATCGCCATGCACCGTTCGCCGGCCGAACCGAAGCCGGCGTTGACGGCCGAGTCCGCGGCGAGATCGAGGTCGGCGTCGGGGAGCACGACCATGTGGTTCTTTGCGCCGCCGAGCGCCTGCACCCGTTTGCCCGTCCGCGTCGCCGATTCGTACACATGGCGGGCGACGGGCGTGGACCCGACGAACGACACCGCACGCACGGTGGGGTGCGCGAGGAGGCGGTCGACCGCGACCTTGTCGCCGTGCACGACGTTGAACACACCTGCCGGGAGACCGGCTTCCGACCACAGTGCCGCGAGCCAGTTGGCGGCGCTCGGGTCTTTCTCGCTCGGCTTCAGCACGACGGTGTTTCCGGCTGCGATCGCGATCGGGAAGAACCAGCACGGCACCATCGCGGGAAAGTTGAACGGACTGATGATCGCGACGACGCCGAGCGGTTGGCGCGTGGACGCCACGTCGACGCGGTCGGACACTCCTTCGGAGAAGGCACCGCGTAGTTGGCTCGGCATCCCGCACGCGTATTCGACGACCTCGAGACCGCGCGCGACCTCGCCGTGCGCGTCGTTCAGAACCTTGCCGTGCTCGGACGTGATGATCGTGGCGAGCTCGCCCGCACGCGCCTCGAGCAGGTCGCGGAAACGGAAGAGGACCTTCGAGCGCGTCGCAAGCGAGGTCGCGCGCCACAGCGGGAACGCGCGGGCGGCCGCGTCGACTGCGGTGTCGACATCGTGCTCCGACGCGAATGCGACGTGTTTTGTGAGGCGTCCGGTGGCCGGGTCGAACACGTCGCCGCGAGACCGCGGCGCGGTGTCGACCGGCTTGCCGTCGATCCAGTGCGTGACGAGGGAGACCTCGCGGCCGGACATCGACCTGCAGTTTCGCCGAGGTGATGCGGGTCCTCCAAAAGTCGTCGACAGGGGAGAACTACGATCCGCGCCTCGCCCGGGCCCGATATCGAGCGGACGGAGGAACCATGCCGACCATCGACGTCGACGGGACCACGATCGCCTTCGAGATCGTGGGCGAAGATGGGCCGCCCTGGGTCATCACGCCGGGGGGACGATTCACGAAAGAGGCGCCCGGCGTGCGCGAGATGGCGGAGGCGTTGGCCGCCCGCGGTCAGCGCGTGGTCGTCTGGGACCGGCCGAACACGGGCGCGTCCGGCATCTGCTTCCGCGGGTCCTCGGAGTCGCAGATGCAAGCGGACCACCTCGCCGGACTGTTGCGGGCGCTCGACCTCGCGCCGGCCGTCGTCGTGGGCGGCTCGGGTGGTTCGCGCGTGTCCCTGCTCACTGCGGCAACGCATCCGGAGGTCGTGTCGCGACTGGCGGTCTGGTGGATCTCGGGCGGGCCCTTCGGACTGTTGACGCTCGCGATGGTCTACTGCGGCGAGTCGATCCGCGCCGCTTGGCAGGACGGCATGCGGGCGGTCGTCGAGCTGCCGGAGTGGGCGGAGGTGCTCGAGCGGAACCCCGCGAACCGCGAACGGTTTCTCGCACTCGACCGCAAGGAGTTCATCGCGACGCTCGAGCGCTGGATGCTCGTGTACTGCCCCGACCCGGCGATGACACTTCCGGGACTGCCCGACGCGGCTCTCGGCGCCGTGCGTGTTCCCACACTCGTGTTCCGCAGCGGCGAGAGCGATCCGTACCACACGCGCGCGACATCAGAACACGTGCACGCCCTGATCCCGGGCGCGGTTCTCGCCGAACCGCCGTGGGGCGATCGCGAATGGATCGAACGGTCGAGCGCCGCTCGCAACGGCACCGGCGCGCTGTTCGAACGCTGGCCGCTGCTCGTGCCCCAGCTGCTCACGTTCGCGGAGAGCCGCGCGTCGTAGCAGCCGAACAGCTTCAGCCGGCGCGTCGGGTCGATCGCCGGCGCGCGAGCGCGAAGGCGACGCCGAAGAGCGCGAGCGCGACGACCGCGACTGCGATGCCGATCACGATCGCGGAGGAGTGCGATGTGCTCGTCGCGGCCGGTGCGGCTGCGAGCTCGGGCAGGGTCGTGCTTACGACATAGTCGCCGGGTGCCGTCAGCTCCGCACTCATGCTCAGCCCGTTCGAGCCCACGACACGAGCCGGCTGCGCAACCCAGGCGCTGCCGTCGACGGAGTGCAGGAGGGCGCTCGCGAGCTCGGGCGCCACCACCAGCATCGTTCCCGGTTTCGCGAATTCGGTCACCGGCTCACCGCTCGGCTCGTACGTGAGGTCGAGGCGGTACGCATTCCCGTCGGCGCGCGACCCGGCCGGAACGGCGCTCAGCGTCTTCGGCGCGACGGGAGTGATCTTGACCGCGACCGACGTCGCGCCCGCCCGCGGCGCGATCGCGCCCCGGGCGAGGTCGATGACGAACTGTCCGTCGGGAGTGCCGATGCCGGCGGCGGCGGAGCCCTCGGGGGTGAGCGTGATCGAACGCGAGACGCCACCGGGTTGAACGTTGCCCGACGCGAAGAACGGGGGCGGGTCGACGAATTGGTACGAAGCCGGTGGTGCGAAGCTGTCGAACAGCGGGCGGGCGCCGCCGGGGCGCAGCGCCGCGGTGATGACGACCGCGCCGAGGTAGACGACCACGATGGCGACGCCCGCCTTGATCGCAGTGCTCTGGCTCACAGGAGGACGAACACGTTGGCGAGCGCGTGCGTGAACGCGGATGCGTGCCACGTCCCCGTGGCGGCACGTTGCCAGCCGAGAAGCGCGCCGGCGGCGAGATCGAGGGGGACGACCGACCAGCCGTAGATCGAGACGTGCACCGCCGCGAAGAGCACGCTCGACGCCGCGATCGCGAACGCGGTCCCGGCCGGCTCGGACAAGCCGTAACACAGACGCCGGAACCACACCTCCTCGGCCAACGCGGCGAGCGTGTTGACTGCGAGCGTGTACACGGTCAGTCGCACGGGCGCGTGACCGCCGATCACGATCCGGCCGGCCGCGAAGCCGGCGAGGCCCAGTACCGTCGCGACGACGAGTGCGCGCGCGGACCGAGCGGTCGGCGCACGGTCGCGGAGTGGCATGGCGAGGCCGACGACGAGCAGCGCCGTGAACAGGACGACGAGGAGCCGTGCCGGCTGGCGCGCGGAAGCGACGAGGGCCGGCCGCGCCGCGAGTGCGGCGCAACCCAGCGCAGCGATGGCGGCCGCGCCGATGTTCGCGCCGACCCGCGCGCGTCGCGGGAGTGCCGGCGCCGCCGTCGTCGTCATCGAACGTCGAAGGTCACGGCCGCGACCACACGGTTCCGGAACGGAAGATGGTCCGACGCGACGAACTCCGCCTGCACCGTGTGTACGCCGGGGCGGAGTGGTGGCAGCCCCTCGGCGAGCCGCAGCGGCATGGCGATCAGTTGACCGTCGAGCGACAGATGGATGTGGCCTTGGTCGCCGCGAATGGCGCCGCCGGTCTGGGTTGGGGGCGCGAGATGCGCGTTGTCGAGCCGCATCTTGACGCTGACGTCGGCGCCGGTGCGGGCATTCGGCGCGGGTGAGACGATCTGCAGCGTTGCGTCCGTCGTCGGCCGGGCCGAGACCGTGGTTGCCAGGGTCGACGAACCTGTCGCCGCAGTCGTCGTCGAGGTGCACCCGGCCGCGACCACGATCGCCGTGCACAGTGTGATCCGGCCGACCGACGAGGCTCGGGGCCAGGGGCGATGCGGCGATCGAGCTAACCGCGAACAGCCCCTCATCTTCCGAGCATATGATTCGTGGGTTCGGGGTTGGACGCCACGGGGGGATACGCGGCGAATGAGGAACACCAGGAGCCGCTCGACTCTCGAGGTGATCTCGTGACCGCGATCGCCGCCAACGGGGGCGAAGAGCCGCCGGTCGAGGGAGCAGGATCGCGCTTCCGGCCCCGGCACTGGCTCTGGTGGCTGCTCGGCGTGATCGCGATCGGTGCGACGGTCATCGGTGTGTACGCCTGGCACCAGTACCACACGCTGACGTCGGCGAAGTACAGCGTCATCAGCTACACGGTGCCGAACGCGCCGCATCTCGTGGCCGAGCCCGGAGAGCGCGTCTACCGGATCGACCCGAGCGCTTCGACCGTCGGCTACTCGGTGGACGAAAAGCTCTTCGGCCACAGCACGCACCGCGCCGAGGGAACGACCAACGGCGTGGCCGGCGACATCGCGCTCAACGACGTGCGTCCCAGCGCCAGCCGCGTCGGCCAGATCGTTGTCAACGTCGAGCAACTGCACTCCGACAACAACCTGCGCGACGCGCGGATGCGACAGACGTATCTCGACTCCCACGATTTCCCGCTCGCGTATCTGACGGTCGCGGGCTTCGACGGGATGCCGGCGGCGGTGCACGACGGCACCACGTATCACTTCACGATGCGGAGCCAGCTCACCGTGAAGAAGGTCCCGGCGGCCGTCACCTGGAACGTCGACGCCTCGGTTGCCGACGGCAAGTTGACGGCGACGGCAACCGCCGACGTGAAGATGTCGACGTTCGGGATCGGGCCGATCAGCATCGCGGGGCTCGTCAGCACCGGCAACGACGTGACGCTGACGATGAAGCTCACCGCGCTCGACCCCTCGAAATACAGCATCCCCACGTCGATCGCGGCGCCGGCGTCCGCCCCGCGGCCCGGTGACAGCCCGTCGTTCGCGAAGGTCGTGATGCCCGCGCTCGAGGCGAACTGCGCGTCGTGCCACAAGCCGGGCGAGGTGGGCGCCGCGCACTGGACGCTCGCGACCGCGGCCGACGCGGCACGTGTCTCCGACGGCATCGGCTCGGTTGTGGAGGCGGGGTACATGCCGCCGTGGCCCGCATCGCCGCACGGCGTCGCGTTGCTGAACTCGAAGCGGCTGAACCAGACGACGATCGACGCGATCGTGAAATGGTCGCGCGCCGGCGGTCCGCTGGACGTGCCTGCTTCAACGAAGATCGTGCCCGCCGGTGGCCCGCATGTGCCGGCCCCGCGCAAGGACATCCTGCTGCAGATGCCGCAAGCGTACGCGGGCTCCCTCAGCGTGCCGAACGACTATCGCTGCTTCGTGCTCGATCCGCACATCACCGAGCCGACGTACCTGACCGGCTACCAGGTCACGCCCGGACACCGCACCGAGATCCACCACGTACAGATCTTCCACGTCGACGCGTCGCAGGTCGCCCAAGCGCGCACGATGTCGGGCGCGGACGGGAAGCCCGGGTGGTCGTGTTACGGAACGGTGGATTTGCATTCGACACAACACGATCCGAGGCGACTGCAGGGTCGGAGCTTCACCGCGCAGCAAGGTCTTGTCGCGGGCTGGGTCCCGGGCCAGGATCCGGTGGAGTACCCGAAGGGCACGGGCATCCTGCTCCTTCCCGGCGACGCGCTCGTGCTGCAGATGCACTACCACTACGACACGACGCCGGTGCCGGATCGCTCAACGGTGGCGATCCAGGTCTCGCCCGGGTCGAGCAAGCTGAAGCAGATCGAGATCGTCAACCCGATCGCGCCGGTCGAGATCCCGTGCATGCCGAATCAGCAGCGCGCGCCTTTGTGTGACCGCAACGCAGCGCTCGCCGACGACACCCGGCTGTACGGCGGCATCGGAGCCGGCGCGGAGTCGGCGCTGCTCACCGTGTGCGGCAAGACCGAGGAGCAGGTCGCCGCGAGCTTCCACAACGGCGTCGCATCGTCGACGTGTGACTGGACGATCGGCGAGTCGGGGACGATCTTCGCCGTCTTCGGTCACGAGCACACGCTCGGCAAGTCGTTCCGGCTCACACTCGATCCGGACACCCCGCATCCGACGGTGCTGCTCGATATCCCGACCTGGAACTTCGACTGGCAGATGAACTACGGACTCGCGAAGCCGATCCACGTGAACGCCGGCCAGAAGATCCGCATCAGTTGCTCGTGGGATCGCTCACTCGACCCGAACCGACCGCCGAAGTACATCGTGTTCGCGGAAGGGACCGAGGACGAGATGTGCTTCGCGACGTACGCGCTGATTCCCGATAACCAATAGCGCCCGACGTCGAAGCTGGTTCGCCCGGCCTTCGATTGTCCGTAGCGATCGGCTTGCATGAACGCCCATCGCCGCGGCCGGTCCCGTCGCGGCGCACCGGCAGAGGCAAGTGAACGCGTCTTCAGCACGAACGGGCGCGGAAAGGGACCCGCTTCCACCTCGGGCGACGGCGGTTGTCGCGTCAACCACATCCGGAACCCTCAGGCGCGCAGGTTCGGGGATATTGGTCACGGGCCCGACGTGATCGCGATCGTCGCCTGCGTGCAGTAGTTGCCGGTCATCGTGTTCGCGGGGACAACCAGCTGTAGCAGCGCCGGCGCGACGTCGTACGTGCCCGCGCCGTCACCGGCCGCCGCGTCGATGATCGTGCGCGGGGTCGTGAAGTCGGTGTAGCCCGATGACGTCACGCCGGTCATGCTCGTCGTCACGTCGGCCGCAGTGACGACAGGCGCGTTCATCGACACGTTCGCACCGGCGAGCGTCGCGGTGGATCCGACCGAACAGTCGGCGCCCGTCCCGTTGTTGAAATCAGGAACGAGCAGCGTGACGTGCCACCCCGCGAGGCTGCCCGAATCGTCGGTGACGACGAACGGCGCAATGCTCGCCGACGTCAGCTGGCGGGTGCCGTTGAGCGTCACGGGATTGAAGTTGCCCACCGCCGGCAGCCCGACACCGCTGTCGAACGCCGGAGGACTCGCGGTCGCGGTCGTCGTTCCGGCCAGCGCCGCCGCCGCAACGACGAGGGCCGCGCCCGCGAACCGGGCGCGCCGCGTCCGCCGTGGTTTTCGCGATCGTGGTGGATGAGTGGCTGTGCGCATGTCCGACTGGCCGGCTTTCTCTCGGGCCGGCTTCGCTCCCATCGGCGGCGGCATCCGGCGACTGAGCACGGAATCGCCCGTTGCCTGCCGATTTGACCGTCGGCGCCACGCCCGGTGACCGCGGCCGAGGCGCGGCCGGGTTCGCGGCCGCGGCGGGCGTTCATTGGTGCGGTTCGTGGCGGCCGGTAGCGTCGGCCGGGTGGCGGTCGCGTTCGTCCTCTCCGGTGGCGCCAGCCTCGGCGCGGTCGAGGTGGGAATGTTGTGCGCGCTCGAGGAACGCGGCATCCGTCCCGACGTCATCGTCGGAACGTCGGTCGGCGCGGTCAACGGCGCCTGGCTCGCCGGCCACCCGGACGCACCCGTCCGCGAGCTGGTCGACGTGTGGAAGACGCTGCACCGCTCCGACGTGTTTCCCGCGAACGCCCGGCGGGGACTCCTCGCATTCGCCGGCCGTCGCCGGAGCTTCGTCGACGAGGGCCCGCTGCGTTCGCTGATCGAGCGCCACCTCTCGTTCGCGACGCTCGAGACCGCACCGACGCCTCTTCACGTCGTCGCGATCGAAGTGCTCACCGGGCGCGAGGTGCTGCTCTCGTCCGGACCGGCCGCCGACGCGGTGCTCGCCAGCGCGGCGCTCCCGGCGCTGTTCGATCCGGTCGAGATCGACGGCGTCGCGTACATGGACGGCGGCGTCGGCAACAACACGCCGATCTCGCACGCAGTGGGGATTCCCGAGGTCGATCAGGTCTGGGTCCTTTGCGCGGGCTATCCGTGCGCGCTCTCCGAACCGCCGGGCAATCCGCTCGCGATGGCTCTGCACGCGCTCGGGCTCCTGCTGCACAAGCAGCTGACGGTCGACGTCGAGCGCTACGAGCGAGTCGTCGAGTTGCGGGTCCTCCCGCCGCTCTGCCCGCTCACCGTGTCGCCCGTCGACTTCTCGCATTCGGCCGAGCTGATCGACCGCGCGTACGAGGCATCGTGCCGCTGGCTCGACGAGGCGCACCCGCCCATCGGCCAGGCTGCGTTCCTGGCATTGCACGACCACGCGCCCGCGCCGGGCGCGGTCGTCACGACACCGTGGGTTCCTGGCGAACCCTGATCCGGTCGTCGTCCGGCTTCACCGCCCGCCATTTGCCGTCCGCCGCGCGCCACTCCCGACCCTGGAACGACACTCTCGTGATCCGGTACTGGCGTGCGTGCGCGACGAGCCAGCTCGCAACCGCCCAACCCTTCGCCGCACCGAACGGCGCGTCGAGCGACTCGACGCCGAGCTCGTTGCGCATCGCGCTCGCAAACGACTGGGGTTGGTTGCGCGAGCGCGCGAGGGTGAAGTGACACGAGAGCCGTTCGCCGAGCTCTCCGGTCAGCGCGACCGCGATCGTGCGCGCTTCGTCCTCCCATTGCGCGTAGGCGGTCGGCGCGCCGCTGCGCTGCACCCGCTGCGCGGCCTCGGTCACCGGCAGTGACGGCCAGTTGTCGACCTTGACGAGCTCCCGGAAGAACGCGGCGGCGGCGTAGCTCGGCGTCAGGATCTCGCTGGCCGTGCCCCAGCCTTGCGACGGCCGTTGCTGGAACAGCCCGAGCGAGTCGCGGTCGCCGTAGTCGAGGTTGTGCAGTCGTGACTCCTGCAGAGCGGCGGCCAGCGCGACGGTTACCGCGTGGTCCGGGAGTCCGAGCTTCTTGCCGATCGCGGCGATCGTCGCGGAGTTCGCGGCCTGATCGATCTCGAGTGTGTAGGCCGGTTGGCCGGAAGCGTCCGACACCGTGCACGACGGCGGGGGAGGAGTGTGACGGCGGTGCGCGATGAACACGAACGCGCCGACGGCGACGAGCACGACCGCGACGGCGCCCGCGCCGACGCGGCGCGCTGTCGACGTGACGGCCATGAGGCGACGGTAGTCGTGCCGACGGCGAAGCGGGGGAGCGCGTTCAGCCGACCGGGTCAGATGCGCGCGGCCGGCTGATCCACGTGGACGGAACCGCGCGGCGCAGCACCTCGGGACCGTTCACGATCTGCCCCCGCATCCGGTATTCGTCGATTGCCACCGCGAGGTCGTGCCGGATCCAGTGTCGGACCGGGTGCCATGCAATCGCGATCGCGACCGCGCTCAGCAGCACGACCGCGCCCATCAGCACGACGTCGGGCATGGACGAGCCCGATGCTTCCACGACGATCGCAAGCACGACGGACGCGAGGATCGCATAGCCGCGCTCGATTCGACGCCCCACCGCGGCAATGACGATGAGGCCCCACAACGCGTACCAGGGGAGCACGATGGGCCCGAGTGCGACGATCAGCGCGAGCGCGAAGCCCGCGGCGCGCACCGTGCCGATACGCGGCGCCCGCCAGAGGAGATATGCGATCCCGGCACCCGTCGCGAGCGCGGCCGCGAAGCGCACGAGCCTCAGGACGAACATCTCGTGGCCGACCCCCATCGCGATCACGTGCGCGAGGAATGTCGTCGGCGTCAGCAGGATGCGGTTGGTGCCAGGAATCCCGAGCGCGCCGATCCAGCCCCAACCGAGCCCGCATAGCCACGAGATACCGACGAAGACGAGCGAACCGAGGGCCGCCAGTCGGGCGAACTCCTTCACTCGTTCCTCGGGGGGAGCCTTGCGCACCGAGTCGAGAACGATGAACGCCGCCGGGATGACTGCCGGGGCTTTGATCGTCGCGGCGACCATGCACAACACGACGCCGAGCAACGGTCGATTGGCGGTTGTCGCCACTGCGAGTCCGGCGACGATCAGGCCGATCATCAGCGCGTCGTTGTGACCGCCTGCGATGAAGTGGAAGAGGACGACCGGGTTGCACACGCCGAGCCAGACCGCACGCGCCGGGTCCTTGCCGTAGGCGCGGGCGAGGCGCGGGAGCGAGACCGCGATCAGCACGACCCCCCCGATCTCGAACAGCCGCAACAACATGATCGACGTGACGACGCTCCCGCCCGAGAGACGCACCGCGACCCACGCAATGCGCAGGAAGAGAGGACCGTACGGCGACGGCGTGCCGAGCCACGCGCTGCTCACCGGCGCCAGGAAGTTCGACGATGTGACACCGAGCGCGGCCGGTCCGTGCGCGTACGGACTGATGCGGCTCGCCACCATCGCGCCGTCGGCCGCGTAGCTGTACAGGTCGCGGCTGAAGATAGGCGGGCCGATCATCAGCGGCAGCGACCAGACGCACGCGATCTTGAAGAGCGGGCGCAACGACGCGCCGCGCCGCAACAACAGTCCGAGGACGAGCCAGGCGCCGAGCACGAGGATGAGGCCGAGGGTCATCGCCACGATGCCGAGCACGTTGCCGGCGGTTCCCTTCGGTGTCATCGAGAGGATCCACCGCTCGACGGCCGAACCGGTGGGACCGGTCGGCCCCGTCGCGACGCCGGAGACGGTGATCAACACCATCCCGATGGCGCCGACCGCGCCGAGCGCGACGGTGACGCCGTGCGGCCAACCGTCGTTCACGCGCTCGGGCGCGATTTCCGTCTGCGTCTCGTCCGCCACCGCCCATCATTATGGTGCAACCGGGATAGCGATCCCGGTCTGGCGGCCGGTCAGGCCAGTCCGGCTCGGGTGCGCACGATCTTGCCCAGTGCCGAGAAGTCTTCTCGGCCGAAGCCGGCCGCGATCGCCTCGGCGAGGACCGGTGAGACGAGGTCGGCGCTCGAGACCGGGACCCCCGCTCGCGCCGCCGCATGCCGCACGAGCTCGACGTCCTTCGCCATCAGCTCCGTCATGAACCCGGGCTTCCATCCGTGGGACGCGGGCGTGTCGGGGCGTGCACCTTCGAACGGGATCCGGGTCCTCAAAGCGACGCAGTCGCCCGTCGAGTGGCTGAGGACCTCGTGAAGCAGGCCGAGGTCGACGCCTTCTTTCACGGCGAGCGAGCAGGCCTCCGCGACGGCGAGCATCTGCGCGGCGTACACCAACTGATTGCAGAGCTTGACGATCTGGCCGTAGCCGGGGCCGCCGGCGTGGACAACGAGCTCCGCGAACGGGTCGATCGCCGGGCGCGCGGCGGTCAGAACCGCGGCGTCGCCGCCGACCATGACGGTGAGCGTGCCCCGTTCCGCTCCGACCGAACCGCCGGACAAAGGTGCGTCGAGATACGACGCGCCCGTCGCCGCGACACGTTCGTGTTGCGCGCGTTCGATCGCCGGATCGATGGTCGAAGTGTCGACAACGATTTTCCCGGCGCCGAGCGCGGGAAAGGCATCGTCGAGGACTCCGACCACGTCCGGGGAGTCGGGCAGGCACAGGATCGTGATCTCGCTCGCATCGACGACCCCACGCGGACCGGCGACTTCGTGCGCGCCGAACGCGATCGCGGCCTCGATCGGCGGACGGCTGCGCGAGGCGACGCTCACGTGATGGCCTGCTTCGACGAGGTGGCGCGTCATCGGGAGTCCCATGGCGCCGAGGCCGATGAATCCGATGCGCATGCACGCGGAAGTTAGCCCGGCTACGTTGCCCGCGACATGGCCGGATCGCTTCTCTTCGTGACCCAAGTGGCGCCCTACCGCGACGGTCCCGCGGGCGTGCACGGAGTGCTCGACCAGGCCGCGGTCGGTGTCGCGCAGATCGCGGAGCTGCACGGCCTGCAGGCGGAACGCGTCGACGATGTGCGTGACCTCTCGCCGGGCGACGTTCGCGACGCGAGTGCCCTCGCACTCTTCACGATCGGCGAGACGCCGTGGAGCGACGAGCAGCGTGCCGCGATCCACGACGGGGTTCGCGGCGGACGCCTCGCCGTCTGCGCGATCCACTCCGCCACCGACTCCTGCTACTCGTGGGCGGAATACGGCGCGCTCGTCGGCGCCCGGTTCGACGGGCACCCGTGGACACAGACCTTCGTCGCCGACGTGCTCGACGGTTCGCATCCGGCGTGCGCGCACCTCGGCCTCGCGTGGCGCTGGCACGACGAGGTGTACCAGTTCCGCGATCTGCGCTCCGACGCTCATGTGTTGCTCCGCGTCCGCGACGGTGAGCTCGACCTCGACGCGCCCGGAGCGCGGCCGCCGTCGTTCGGCTATCCGCTCGCGTGGTGTTTCCGAGAAGGTCTGGGACGCGTCTTCTCGACGAGTCTCGGCCACTTCCCCGGCGCCTGGGAGTCGCCCGTGTACCTGCGGCACCTCTCGGGCGGGCTCGGCTGGACGCTCGGCGAGGCGGGGTGAGTCGGGTCCGCAATTTCTCGAACTGGGCGTACTGGCGCCTGCGGCTCGAGCAGACGACGACCACGGAGCCACCGGGCGACGTCGACGCCTGGCGGGCGCGCACGCGCGCGCGTCTCGATGCCCGACTCGGCGCGCACCCGGATCCCGTGCCGCTCGATCTCGAGATGACCGAGGAGGTCGACTGTGGGTCGTACACGCGGGCTCGCGTGATCTTCGACACTGAAGCGACGATGTCCGTGCCCGCGTATCTGCTTGTTCCTCACGATCGGCGCGACGCGGCACCGGGGCCGGCCGTGCTCGCGGTGCACGGGCACGGGCGGGGCAAGTCGCTCCTGTGCGGCATCGAACCGGGCGGCCCGGGCGACGACTATGCGCACGCGCTCGCCGCGCTCGGCTACATCGTGCTCGCGCCCGACCTGCGCGGTTTCGGCGAACGCGCGGAATGGATGCCTGACGACCACTACCACTGCGACTGGGACCTCGTGTGCGCGACGATGGCCGGTGTCGTGCCGCTGGAGCGCAACGTCTGGGACCTGATGCGCGCGCTCGACGTCCTCGTCGGGCATCCGCTCGTCGACC
>Ga0335085_10000945_pt1 | contig 69866 bp, 55 predicted proteins | sample Lox_Sample_45_FD_206712 | JGI IMG/M metagenome (GOLD analysis project Ga0335085, IMG submission 206712) | Soil microbial communities from Loxahatchee National Wildlife Refuge, Florida, United States - Lox_Sample_4.5 | ecosystem: Environmental > Terrestrial > Soil > Wetlands | place: USA... | reverse complement strand
TCCAGCGCCTTCAGGATGGCGTCGGTCATTGCGGCCGTGCCCACCTTGGTCATGCCCGGCTGCATGATGTCGCCGGTGCGATAGCCCTCCGCCAGCACGCGTTCCACCGCCTTGTCGAGCAGGGCGGCGTCTGCCGCGCGCCCGAACGAATAGCGCAGACACATGCCGAGGCTGAGGATGGTCGCGATCGGATTGGCCAAGCTTTTTCCCGCAATGTCGGGTGCGGAACCGTGGATCGGCTCGTAGAGCGCGGGCTGGCGTCCGTTCGCATCCTTGGCGCCGAGCGAGGCCGAGGGCAGCATGCCGATCGAGCCGGTGAGCTGAGCGGCCTCGTCCGAAAGAATGTCGCCGAACAGGTTGTCGGTCAGGATCACGTCGAGCTGCTTGGGCGCGCGCACCAGCTGCATGGCGCAGTTGTCGGCCAGGATGTCGGTGAGCGCCACGTCGGGATATTCCGTGTCGTGCACGCGATGGACTACTTCGCGCCACAACACGCCCGTCACCATCACGTTCGATTTTTCGGCCGAAGCCACGCGGCCCGAGCGCAGGCGCGCCAGTTCGAAGGCGACGCGGGCGATGCGTTCGATCTCGAAAGTGGTGTAGACCTGGGTGTCGACGGCGCGCTTCTGGCCGTCGGGCAAGGTGGTGGTTTGCTTGGGCTGGCCGAAGTACACCCCGCCGGTCAGCTCGCGCACGATCAGGATGTCGAGGCCGGAAACAATCTCGGGCTTGAGCGTGGAGGCGTCCTTCAGCGCGTCGAAGCACAGCGCCGGGCGCAGGTTGGCAAACAGCTTCATGTCGCCCCTGAGGCGCAACAGGCCGCGCTCCGGCTTCTTGTCGAACGGCAGCTTGTCCCACTGGGGCCCGCCCACCGCCCCGAACAGCACCGCATCGGCCGCGAGAGCCTTTTTCATCATCGCGTCGGTGGCGGGTTCGCCGTGCGTCTCGTAGCTGATGCCGCCGACCAGGTCTTCCTCGGCCGCGAAGGCGAAGTCGCGGTTCTTGGCGTACCAGCCGGCGACGCGGCGCGCCTGCTCCATGATTTCCGGCCCGATGCCGTCGCCGGGGAGAACAAGGATTCTATGGGTCATCACGTCACTCGCTTGTCATGGCCCGCAACTGCGGGCCATCCGGTTGGGCGCGCGCGAGCGAAGGGCATTGGTTCGATCTTTGCGTCGATGACGCGGCAGGCGTCACTTGGATCGCCCGCATTCGCGGGCGATGATACCTCCTGCTAAATCCACGGCTGCTGGATTTTGCGCCGGCTCTCGAAGTCCGAAATCTCCTTCTCGTGGCGCAGCGTCAGCCCGATGTCGTCCCAGCCGTTCAACAGGCATTGGCGACGGAACGGGTCGATCTCGAATTTGATCATGCCGCCGTCGGGCCCGCGGATTTCCTGTTTCTCCAGATCGATCGAGACGACGGCGTTGGCGCCGCGTTCGGCATCGTCGATGAGCTTGTCGATCTCGCTCTGCGGCAGGGCGATCGGCAGAATGCCGTTCTTGAAGCAGTTGTTGTAGAAGATGTCGGCGAAGCTGGGCGCGATCACGCAGCGGATGCCGAAGTCGAGCAGCGCCCAGGGCGCGTGCTCCCGCGACGAACCGCATCCGAAATTGGCGCCGGCAATCAGGATTTTCGCCTGCCGGTAGGCCGGCTTGTTGAGCACGAAATCGGGGTTTTCACTGCCGTCGGGGCGCGTGCGCATCTCGTGGAACAGCGCGGCGCCGAGCCCGGTGCGCTTGATGGTTTTCAGGAATTGCTTGGGGATGATCATGTCGGTGTCGACGTTGATCATCGCTAGGGGCGCGGCGACGCCCGTCAGGTGCTTGAAGGCTTCCATGGCGGGCCGGGTTGTAGCGGCTGAGGACCGCCGCCACAAGCGGCAGGCGTTCTTGCCGCGCGCGCCGGGAAACGATATTTCGTGGCGGACGGTGGCGGTCGGCAAGGGCGTTTGAGGGCGGACGGTTTGGGGCGGCTGCGCAAGCGCGCGGCGCTCCAGCATCTGGAACCTCACCCCGCGGCCGGGGCATCCGGCTCGGTGTCGTGGAAGCGCTTAAGGTCGATCACGCGGCCGCCTTCCACCGAGAAGTCGATGATGTCGAGGAAACGGCGGCCGAACAGGATCTGTTCCGGCGCGTAGCCGTGGCGCGCATAGATGATCTCCGAAAGGGTTTCGTCGGAACCCGAGAGCAGCGCGATCAGTTCGCCCTGCATCGCCGCGAGCTGAGCGGGCGTGGCGCCGTAGAGCGGGCTCGTCTCGTCGATGGTGTGCATGACCGTCCACGACAGCGCGAACAGCGGCGTGCGCGCCCGCACCAGCTTCAGCTCTTCGAAACGGCGCATGGCGATGCCCTCGCGCGTCACGGCCTGCCGCGCAAACGAGACGCTGATTCCGGCGTCGAGGATCTGGTTGCCGCGCTGGTTCACCGCGCGGAACATCAACGTCGGCCTGCCGTCGAAGGTGGTGACCACCGCCACGTTCGAGAACATCACACGCGCCGTCGGCCGCGAGAAGCGCGCGAAGACGAGGCCGGTGGCGATCGCCAGATTCACGAGCGAAACAAAGGACTCGACGGTCACCAGCATGTTGGCATAGCCCGATTTCGGCGACAGGACGCCGTAACCGATCGAGCCGAAGGTCTGTACGCTGAAATAGAAGGCATCCAGGAACGATCCCGGCCGCTCGTTGGCGATGTCGTTCGGCGCAACGAGATAGAGGCATGCGAACAGGGCGTTGATGCCGATGAAGATGGCGCCGAGCCCAAGAAAGAACTGCCACCAGCTTGCCCTGAGCACGCCGTGATAGAAATCGGTCCAGCGCGAACGGTCCTGGCCGCGGATGACGGCGGACCGGCGCGGCCGTCGTCCCGGCTGTAGCGGCCGCGATGGTGGCTTGGGCTTGCTGCCGTGCATGTCGTGAACCGTGAACTCCGCCGCAGCACTCCCGGCTCCGGTTTCAAGACCCTATCGTATGCGTCGCTGACTTTGGAGGGTCGAATACGCCCGAACGCGCCGGTTGCCGCAGCGGCGCTTTCGGCCGGCGCGGGCCGGACCTGGGAGCGAAATCGTCCGCTATCTCCGGCGCCCTTTCAGCCAGCGGTCCACCTCCGGCAGGCGCCTGGTGCGGATCATGTCGGCGTCGGTGATCGCCGCGATCGCCTTCACCACCGGCTGGCGCGCGGAAGCCGGGATGTCGGCCTCGGCATACGCCTTGAGCTTGGCGATGGTTGCAGGCTGGTCCGACTGCGCCGCCAACGTCGGAATGAAATCGTGGCGGCCTGCGGGTTCCACCAGTGGGCCGAGCACGTCGCCATGGGCCAGCGTGAAGTCGATCGCCATTTCGGTATGGGTGCCGCCGCCGTCGCGCGGGTTGCCGGCCACGCTCGAGATCAGTGCGGGCCTGACGGTGGCGGGCAACTCGTCGGTCAGCGTCAGCTCCAGTGCACGCATGGCCAGCGCGTCGTCCTGCGCGGTGCCGAGCAGGGTGTAGAGCCGGCGCTGCTCCATCGTCGATTTGGAGTTCCCGGCGAGCTTGTGCAGCTCGTCCCACTCGGCGGCATCGGCGTGCGCGGCCACGATGGCCAGCACGCTGCGGCGCATCTCGCCTGACAGGCTCGCCGGATCGGCCAGGAAGGCGGCAAAGCGGGTGCGCGCCTCAGTAACGATCTCGGGCGCGTCGAGCTGGCTCAGCGCCGCCAGAAGTTGCACGCGCAGGAGCGTGACCGGCGGGGTCTCGCCCGGCTTTCCGGTCCAGCCCACTTTGGCGAAGACGGGGCGCAGCACGCCAAGCGCAAAGGCGCGATAGGCGGGCCGGCCGGGCAGGCCGCGGTAGCGGCGGTCGAGCGCACGCAGATGATCGGCGACCTCCGACAGGACGGTCGGGTTCATGCCCGGCTGCGCCCTGGCAGCGAGCCGCAGGAAATCGCCCATCGGCTCGTAGCCCGCGTATCCCAGCGCCGCCGCGTCGTTGAGGATGCCGATCTGGTCGTCGGGACCGAGAGCGGCGAAGCGCCCGGCAATCCGCGCCATGAGCTTCTTGTCGTAGAGCGTGCGGAAATACCCCGTCTGGCCAGCATTGACGATCGCCAGCGCGCGCTTGGGCAAGGTGATCTCGGCCGGAGCGTCGCGGCTGACGATTCCCTGCCAGCCCGCCTTCGCGTACAGCGCCTTTTCCACCACCGGAACATGCCACGATAGCGGCGTGCCGGCCGGACCGTCCGCGAAGAACTGGTCCTGGCTGAGGCGGATGCCCTGCTTCGTCGAAGTCACGCGGATGAGCGGGATGCCGGGCTGAAGCGTGAAATCGTGCGCGATGGCCGAAACCGAAACCGGCGAGACCTTGTCGAGTTCGGTCCACAGATCGTCGGTGACGGTATTGGCGTAGGCGTGCGCCTTGATGTAGGCGCGCACGGCCGCCCGCCAGGTGTCTTCGCCGGTGTAGCTTTCGAGCATGCGGATGACGCTCATGCCCTTCTCATAGGTGATCACGTCGAACGCCTGGTTGGCCTGCAGCACGTTGTCGATCGGCTGGACGACGGGGTGGGTGCCCTCGCGCGCGTCGGTCGTCATGGCGCGTTCCTTGGAGCCGAGCTGCCTCAGCCACAGGTTCCATTCGGGATGGAACACCGCGCTCGCCTTGACGTCCATCCACGAGGCGAAACCTTCATTCAGCCAGATGCCGTCCCACCAGTCCATGGTGACGAGATCGCCGAACCACATGTGTGCCATCTCGTGGGCGTTGGTCATGTAGACGCCGATGCGGTCGCCCTCGGTCGACATCCTGGGATCGATCAGGACCGAGCGTTCGAAGTCGAAGATGGCGCCCCAGTTCTCCATGGCGCCGAAGAACTGGCTGCCGCCCGGCCCGGCGACCAGATCGAGCTTGGGCAGCGGATAGTCCACGCCGAAATAGTCGTTGTAATAAGGAAGAATCTGGACCGCGGTCGCGAGCGCGTATTGCGCCCGCGCCGAATCTCTGCGCTTGAAAACGACGCCGACGTCGGTCGCGCCCACTTTCTGCGAGATGCGTTCGAAATCGCCCAATCCGAAGAAGACGAGATAGGACGCCATTTTGGGCGTCGTCATGAACGTTACGCGCTTGAGGCCGTCCGGCAGCGGCTCTGCCTTCTCCACCGGCATGTTGGAGACGGCCATCTCGTCGGCCGGCACCGTGGCCTTGAGCGTGAAGGTGGCCTTGCGCGCCGGCTCGTCCCAGCAGGGCAGGAAGCGCCGCGCGTCGGAATTCTCGAACTGCGTGAACAGCGCGCGCTTGGCGCCGCCGTCGTAATCGAGATGGAACATGCCGACGGCGTCCTCGTCGATCTTGCCGGCGTAGTCGATGGTGAGTGCGTAAGTGCCCGGCGCGATCGGCTGCGCGAACGTGAAGGTGGCCGTCTCGTTCTGAGGATCGAGCGCGATCGTCGGCGCGTCCTGACGGCCCGACAGCGCCACGCGTGCGAACGAGATGTCCGCCGCATTGAGCACGATCTGCGAGGTTGCCTGCTTGACCGCGATGTCGACGGTTTCCGATCCGGTGAAGCGCGCCGCCTTGGCATCGGGCGTGAAGGCCACGTCGTAATGGGTGGGCACGACGTCGGGCGGCAGCGTGATGCGCTCGCCGGCAAAGGTGGGAACGACCAAAGCAAGCGCGAGCGCGGCGGCAATTCTCATGGCGGACCTTCGGGTGGAACCCCGCGCGAAGTTATCCGCATTGAAACGGGCAAACCCCGCGCGAAATCGGCGCAGGCGATCAATTCATCCGTGAGCGGCTCAAGCCCGCCATGCCGCTTGGCGGCCGATTCAACGGCCTTGCGACTTCAGATATGCGGGCCAGGCGGTGTCCATCTGGCTTCCGAGCATGAACAGCCAGTCCCAGCTGAACAGGCCGGTGTCGTGGCCGTCGTCGAAAGTGATCCGCACGGCGTAGTTGCCCACCGGTTCGATTTCGGTGATCCAGACGTGCTGCTTGCCGGTGACAACTTGCTTCTGTTCGGGGCTGTGGCCCTGCACCTCGGCACTGGGCGATTCCACGCGCAGGTATTCGGCCGGCAGGGCGAAGCGCTCGCCGCTTTCAAAGCTGACGGTGAGCGTGGTCTTGGTCTTGTCGAGGCGGATTTCGGTCGGCCAAGGGTTCATCGCCGGTCGCGTTCCTCGTCGGTGAGCGGACGGGCTTCGTCGGGCCGCATGATCGGCACGCCGTTGCGGATGGGATAGGCGAGTCCCGCGGTGCGGCTCACCAGCTCCTGACGGTCGCGGTCGTAGACGAGCGTCGTTCGGCTCACCGGACAGATCAGGATTTCAAGCAGCTTGGGATCGGGCTCCATCGGGGCCTCAATTCAACGACACCGGTCCCTGTGGGCCGGCATTGGCCATCTCCAAGAGCGCGACGAGCGTGTCGACGCGTTCGGCCCAGCCGGGCGCCTCGAGCAGCGCCTGCTTCTCGGCCGGCTCGAACGGGCAGAGCATGGCAAGGGCGTTGACCAACGTCTCGGGCGGGGCGGAGAGCACGCTCTTCCAGTCCGCCTTGAGGTCGCGCCGCGTCAGGTACTCCTTGAGCGCGGTGAGCAGGCGCTCGCGCGGAAACTCGGTCTCGTTGGCCGGGTTGAGGTCGGCGATAAACGGGGCGAAGTCCGCCGTCGCGCGCCGGTAGGGCGCCTGCGTCGCCAGCTCCTCCACCATGCGGAAGCGGCACACGCCCGTGAGCGTGATGAGATAGCGGCCGTCGTCGTTCTCGCGGAAGCCCGTCAGGCGCCCGGCGCAGCCGGTGGTGGCCAAAGCCGGCTTCAGTACCTTTTCCTCGTTCTGGGTCGGCTGGATGATGCCGACCAGCCGGTCGCCGGAAAGCGCCGTGTCGATCAGGGCGAGATAGCGCGGCTCGAACACGTTAAGCGGAAGCTGTCCGCGCGGCAGCAGAAGAACGCCCGAGAGCGGGAAGACGTTGAGGATCGACGGCAAATCGTCGAGCGTGTTGTAGATCCAGGCCATCGCACCTTCACGAAAACAGGATGGACGACAGCTTGCGCCGCGCCGCGATCGTGCGCGGATCGGTCGGGCCCATCGCCTCGAACAGGGTTACGAGCTGCTTGCGGGCGGCGTCTTCGTTCCATGCGCGGTCGCGCCGCACGATTTCCAGAAGCGCCTCGATGGCGGCTTCGCGCGCGCCCTTGGCGTCGAGCGCCATGGCGTAATCGTAGCGCGCCTGGTGGTCGTCGGGATTGGCGGCGAGCTTGGCTTCCAGTTCGCTGGTTGGACCGGCGGACTTGGTCGCGTTCTCGCGCAAGGAAAGCTCGGCCGACACCGCGCGCACGTCTTCGTCGCCTGCATCGTCGGGGCGCACCAGCGCCAGCGTGGTCTTGGCCCGCTCCACGTCGCCGCTCTTGAGGTAGCAGCGCGCCAGTCCCGCCACCGCCTTCGGATGGCCGGGCTCATCCTGCAGCACATGGGCATAAGCCTGGGCCGCCTCGCCGACATTGCCGGCCGCGAACGCCTTGTCGGCGATCTCCAGGATTTCCGCGGCATGGTCGTGGCCGCCGCCGCCGCCGCCCGCCAACGCCTGGACGAACTGCTTGACCTGGCTTTCCGGAATGGCACCCATGAAGCCGTCCACCGGCTGGCCGTTCCTGAAGGCGTAGACCGTGGGGATCGACTGGATGCGGAGCTGGCGGGCGATTTCCTGGTTCTCGTCGACGTTGACCTTGACCAGCTTGACGGCGCCGCTTGCCGCTGCGACCGCCTTTTCCAGGGCAGGGCTAAGCTGCTTGCAGGGACCGCACCAGGGCGCCCAGAAGTCCACGATCACCGGCACTTCGCGCGAGGCCTCGATGACGTCGGCCGCGAAGCTGGCAAGCGAGGCGTCCTTTATATGGGGGCTGCCGCCTTGCTTGGCCGGCTGGGCACCCGAACCGAGAATGACCATCGTGACAGTTCCTGCTATCCGCTCCCAAGATGGGCGCAACCGGCGGGAAAGAAAAGGGCTTTAGCCGAGCGCGGCCAGCCGCCGCTCCAGTCCGGCCCTGATCTGCGGCCATTCCGCGGCAAGAATTGAGAAATAAACGGAATCCCGGAAACGGCCTTGCGGCATCCACATGTGGGCGCGCAGGGTTCCTTCTTCCGTGGCGCCGAGCTTCTTCAAGGCGGCGCGCGAACGGGCGTTTTTCGAATCCGTCTTGAACTCGACGCGGTTGTAGCCGGCCTCGAACGCGTTGCCGAGCATCAGGAGTTTGGCCTCGGGATTTGCCGCGGTACCGCGGGCACCGGCTGCGAACCAGGTGGCGCCGATCTCGAGCCGGGCGTCGGCCGGCGCGATCGCCATATAGGAGCTGGAGCCGACCAGCGCGCCGTCCTGGTGCCGCCGCACGGCATATGTGCGCCAGGCGCCTTTGGCGTTTTCGCCGGCGATGAACGCGAGCTTGGCGGCGAAGCCAGCCGCCATGTCGAGCGGCATGTATGTCCAGATGTCGGGTTCGGCGTCGGCGATGCGCGCGAGCTCGCCATGGTGGCGCGGCTCCAGCGGTTCCAACGCGACGAAGCGGCCCACGAGCGGCCAGGGTCCGAGCGGCGCGACCGGTTTCATGCGACCTCCGGAATCGGCGCGATGATGGGCCCATGGCCGCACGCCTTGACGAAACGCACGAGATCGGCGGGCGAGATCGCCGTGGTGCGGTCGTTGCGAAGGGGGTGGAAATTCACCGGATCGAATTCGAGCAGAACCGAGTCCAGAATCGGCGTCACGCGGTGCTCCGCGTCGTTCATCAGCGCGAACGGGGTCACCGATCCCGGCTCGATGCCGAGCGTGGCGGCGAGAAGTTCCGCCGAGCCGAAGGAATAGCGCGGGGCGTGCAGCGCCTTGGCCAGCGCGTTGAGGTCGATGCGCAGATGTGCCCGCACCACGATCAGCCAAAGCCTGTCCTTCTTGTCCTTGAGAAAGAGGTTCTTGGTATGCCCGCCGGGAATGGCGTCGGAAACGGCGGCGGATTCCTCCACCGTGAACACAGGCACGTGCTCGTAGGTTTTCCAGGCGATGCCGAGGTCGCGGAGCCGCGCGTACAACACCGCCTCGCGTTCTGCAGGGGAAAGAGGAATCTGACTCATGTGTCCACTTTGCCCGTCCATCCGGAAGATTCAACGGGACTTTTGGGAGAATTCGTACTCCGCGCGCAACAGCTGTTGAAAACGCCTCCCGCCGCGGATTCGGTGATTGATCGCGCCGGCCGCGGCTGCCACCATCCCGGCCAAAGCAAACATCTGGCAGGAAACCGGGAAGAGCTAACCGTTTGAGCGGCGGCGCATGCGCGGCCGCGGAAGGAAGGGGGTTTCGATGGTGCGGGATTTTTCGCGATCTACAAGGCTGGCCGGCGTCCTGCTTGCGTCCGCGGGTTTTGCGGTTTCGGCCGCGGCGCAGGAGGTGGAAACGATCACGGTGACGGCGCAGCGGCATGCCGAGGACATCCAGGACGTGCCGATGTCGGTGGCAACGATCGCGCAGGACCACGTGCGATCGATCTTCGAGGCCGGGGCGGACATCAAGGCGATCGCCAACACGGTGCCCAACGTCTACGCGGAATCCTCGAACGGGCGCATCGCGCCGCGCTTCTACATTCGCGGGCTGGGCAACACCGATTTCGATCTCGCCGCCAGCCAGCCGGTCTCCATCATCATGGATGACATCGTGATGGAGAACACCATCCTGAAAAGCTCGCCCATCTACGACACGGCCGAGGTCGAAGTTGACCGCGGGCCCCAGGGCACGCTGTTCGGCCGCAACACCACGGCAGGCATCATCAAGTTCACGAGCGTGCGGCCGAGCGACAATTTCGAAAGCACCCTGAGCGGCTCCTACGGCAAGCTGGGGACGGCCAGGATCGAAGGCGGTGCCGGCGGCCAGTTGATGGACGGCCTCGATGCGCGCATCTCGGGCCTGTGGGAGCATCGCGACAACTACATCGACAACGCCTTCACCGGACAGAACGATGCGCTGGGCGGCTTCGACGACAAGGCGGCGCGCCTGCAGCTGCTATGGAGGCCAATCGACCACCTGAGCGTCCTGCTCAACGGCCATTTCTGGTCCATGGACCAGACCGCCACGCCCTTCCGCGCCAACATCATCGGTCCGGGCAGCGACCGACTCAATTCCAACTACATCTGGAACAAGGTGTTCTACGACGGCGGCGCCAACAATCCGCAGAAGTACAACGCCATCGGCACCAACATCGAGGCTTCCTACGATTTCGGCCCGGTGATCCTGACCTCGATCAGCGGCTACGAATACACCCACGGCTTCTCGCGCGGCGACATCGACGGCGGCTACTGGAACAGCCCGACCGACAACGGCCCGGGCTTCATTCCGTTCGATTCGGATACGCAGGACGGCCTCGACTACCTGCACCAGTGGACGCAGGAGCTGCATCTGGCGAGCGCGGCTGCGGGTCCGTGGTTCTGGCAGGTGGGCGCCTTCTGGTTCGACACCGACTACGAGGACCAGACCAATCCGTTCTTCGTGCCGCCGACCTTCGTGCGCCAGACCAACATCTCCTACGCCTTGTTCGGGCAGACCAGCTATCAGCTCACCGACGGCCTCAAGCTGACCGGCGGCGTGCGCTGGACGAGCGACACCAAGGGCATGACCGCGCACGGCCCGCTGACCGCCCCGATCACCACGCCGGTGCGGCTGTCTGGCGACAACGTGAGCTGGGACGTCAGCGCGGACTATTCCCTCAGCGACGACGTCATGCTCTACGCCCGCGTCGCCACCGGATTCCGCGCGCCCTCGATCCAGGGTCGCAACCTTGCCTTCGGCGAGGGCTATTCCACGGCGCGTTCGGAGACCATCACCTCGTACGAAGCCGGCCTCAAGTCGGAGCTTATGGATCACCGCATCCGGCTCAACCTGGACGGCTTCACCTATTACGTGCGCAACATGCAGTTCTCGGCCATCGGCGGCGCCAGCAACTCGGTGATCCTGAAGAACGCGCGCGCCGGTCTGGCCTACGGAATGGAAGCCGACGGCGAATGGGCGGTGACCGACAACTTCACGCTGACCGGCGGCGCCAGCTGGACCCGCACCAAGATCCGCGACGCCAGCCTGAAAACGGCTGTGTGCGCGCAGTGCACGGTGACCAATCCGACCGACGGTGCCGGCAACGCCTTCCTAAACGGCAATCCTTTCCCGCAGGCGCCGGACTTCATGCTGAACCTGACGGCGCGCTACGGCATTCCGCTCGACGGCGGCGGCGAGCTCTACGCCTTCACCGACTGGTGGATGCAGGGCTACACCAATTTCTTCCTCTACAAGTCGCTGGAGTTCCACACCAACGGCAACTACGAGGGCGGCCTGCGTGTCGGTTACATCACGCCCGACAAGCACTTCGAGCTGGCGGTCTACGCCCGCAACCTCACCAACAGACCCAACCTGCAGGGTGGCATCGACTTCAACAACCTGACGGGGTTCGTGAGCGATCCGCGCGTCATCGGCGTCGAACTTGCGGGCCATGTGCCCTGACGTATCAAAGACGCGTCGGGCGGACCTGGCGGCCCGCCCGACCGATCGCACCGCACGGCCTACCTGCCGGCGACGCGGAGCAGATATTGCTGCCCGTTGCTGGTGTAGATCTGCTTCAGCAGGGGCGCATTGACGGCTGAAACCGCCCTGGTCACGGCGTCGTTGTGGCATTGCGCGAACGCCCGATCCGCCAGCGTCGGGGCGATCGTGTACGTGCTGTAGAACAGCGGGGAACCGCCGCAGGCCGCGCGGGCCGCGTGGTCGATGCGCGCCAGAAGCGTGCGGGCGCCCGTCTCGGTGGTGAGGTTGAGGTCGCCATAGGGAACCGCAATCTCCTGCCGGATCATGTCGTCGGCGCGGGCGGCGGCCGTCAGGCTGCCGAGCGCGGCGAATACGGCAAACGATGCTGCAATTGTGCGTGACATGGTTCTCTCCTTCTATTGTCGCGACCGTTGCTGGCCGCGGGCGCCAGGAGACAGGCGGCCCGAACGGTCTCGAAAGGACCGCTGTCCGATCGATTGCCGATCAAATTCCGTTCGCCGTCCGATTTTTCGCGCTGCAACAAAACGTGCCTGCAATGTCGGCAAGGCGCCGCCTAAACGTTGGGCCTTCTGCACGAAAGCGTCACTTTACTTCGTTGTGCAGGCGCGAAATCATGGCCGCTGAAGAACGGCTGCGGTCACGTGATTCGATGGCCCGTCCACAGGCGGGCGCCGGCGGGCCTCAAGCCGACAGGAGTGTCGTCGCTTCCTTGGGACAGATCGTGCTCGTGCAGGAACCCGAGTTCGCGTTGGGCGGGCTCAAAGTGTGTCCGTCCCGGCGGGAGGTGATCGCGGGAAACCGGCGCGAGGTGCTGCAGCCGCGCATCATGCAGGTGCTGGTGGCGCTGGCGCGACGGCAGGGCGAGGTGGTCCCGCGTGACGCCCTGATCGCGGACTGCTGGGCCGGCAACGCGGTCAGCGACGACGCCATTCACCGCTGCATCGCGCGCATCCGTCGACTTGCCGAAACGCATGGCGGCTTCAGCCTCGAGACCGTGCCGCGGATCGGCTATGTGCTCGAAGAGATCGAGCCGCAGCGGCCGGGGATGCTGGCAAGCGCCTGGCGCAGGGCGACGATCGCGGCGATCGCGCTGGGCGGCGGGGCGTTGCTGGTCGCGGCGGGGTTTGTGGTGGCGCGGTTCTAAATCGCCAAGTGATCGCGGCGGACGGAATTATCGTCCGTATACGAATTCATCAGAAGGTCTGGCTCACGCCCGCGGCCGGCGCAGCGTCGGAAGGCATGGCGAAGCCGGCGGCCGCACCGATCGCGATGGCGACAAGACACGCGAGCAGGAACTTCTTGGCCATGTCAGGTCCCTTCGGTGAACTTCGAGCGTATCAAGCCGGGACACGGTGGCGCTTTCGGCCCGCGATCATGGCGAAACCGTGGTCGCAAATATTCCGCGACGGAGTGTTGCTTCAGGGCACCAGGCGCCCGATCCATTCGGGCAAGGCGAAGGCTGCGGCGTGGACGGCGGGATTGTAATAGTCGGTCTTGATGCGTGAGCGCTTGTATGCCGCCGCCGCCCTGCGGAGCCCCGCCGGCGTCCCGAGACGCGCGCCTTTGCCGGCCCAGGAAAGCGCCATGTAGCCACCTACATAGGTCGGCACCACCGTCAGATAGAGACCCGAGCGCGGAAAGTGGGCCTTCAGCTCCTTGAGCGCCTCGGTGATCTCCCAAGGCTGGTAGAACGGCACGCCGGTCTGGAACGTGGCAAAGCCGCCTGGCTTCAATGCGCGTTTGATGCGGCTGTAGAAGGTTTCTCCGAACAGCGCCTTGCCGGGGCCGATCGGGTCCGGGCGGTCGCCGACGATGAGATCGAAGCGCGCGCGCGCCTTGGGCCGGGCCAGGTACTCGAAGGCGTCGGCGATCTCGACGGTGAGTCGGCGGTCACGGAAGGCTCTGGCGTTGACCTCGGCGAAGTGCCTGCGGCACAGATCGACCACTCGCCCGTCGATATCCACAAGCACGACTTCCTTAACCGAACGGTGCTTGAGCGCTTCGTCGGCGATCGACAGGTCCCCGCCGCCCACGATCATCACGCGCTCGGCTCGGCCGTGTTCGAACAGCGGCAGGTGGGTCAGCATTTCGGCGTAGGCCGACTCGTCCCGCGTGGTCATCTGGACCACGTCGTCGAGCACGAGAACGCGCCCGTTGGCGACGGTGTCGAACACTTTGATGCGCTGATAGCGGCTTTTTTCGTCGGCCAGCGGCTTACCCTTCGGCTCCATCGTCTGGGCATAACCCTTGTGGAGTCGCTCCTGAAAACGATCCATCGCTTGTTTCTCCGTGGTCGGCGCGCGCGCTTTTAGGTCCGGCGCCCTTCACTGGCAAGGCGCTCGCGTCAGGCTGGTCGACCGTCACGCCACGGACGGTCGCCCGAGGGGTTTGTGACAGTGCGCAGCGGCGCGTGGGGGACACGGCCGCGGCAAAAAATTTAACAGTGGGGTGACAAAAATCTTGCGCTGCGGGGTAACGCTCCTATATTTCGCGCGTTCTCCGCGGAGGACAAAGCGGCGCGACGGCCTTCCGTCGGGCCGCTTTCTTCTTGAGGCGCCCCCCGTCGCGAGACGTGAGGCACAGGTGTCAACGCTCTGAGAGGGTAGGTGCCAGGATGGCTCGACTCGAACTCGTGGCAGCGATCAAAGAAGCAAAGGCGCCACGCGCCCGCGCGACTGCGAGGACTGTCCCGGTTCCTATTCCCCCTGGGGATGAGGACCGCAAGGACCACTTCATCACTCGTAACGGACTGACCTATGCGGGAAGTCACCTGATAATCGATCTATGGGACGCCGAGGGTCTCGACGACCGTGATCGGATTGAAACAGCGCTGATCGATGCGGTGAAGGCGGCGGGCGCAACGCTCCTGCACATTCATCTGCATACCTTCACCGACGGCGGCGGCGTGTCCGGCGTGGCCGTCCTGGCGGAGAGCCACATCAGCGTCCACACTTGGCCTGAACGGAAATATGCGGCTTTCGACGTGTTTATGTGCGGCGAAGCGGAGCCCCGTAGGGCGCTGTCGGTATTCAAGGCAGCTTTCAATCCTGGCCGTTTGGTGATCGGTGAACATAAGCGCGGCGTGCTGTAATCAGCCTCAAAGCGCACGGAGCGCATCGCCAGATGCGCGACATTGATTAGTTAACCAAGGGCGGAAGCGGCAGCGCCGGTTCCGCCCTTCATTCTTTGGCGAAACCGCCGGCCGTTAACTGTCTTCGCGGTCTCGCTCTGCAATAATGACCGCGCGGGCACGGCAGGTTACGGGTGCGGTACGACGCGTGCATCATCGGGGCCGGTGCGGACGGTCTTGCAGCCGCCGCGTGGCTTGCCGCGCGCGGGCTCGACACGATCGTGGTCGAACGCAACGTCAATCCGGGCGGGCGCTGCATCACGCGCGAGTTCCATCCCGGATTTTGGGCCTCGCCCTTCGCCGACGTGCTGCCCGAGATCCCGCCCTCCATTTTCCGGGCGCTCGACCTGGCCCGGCGCGGAGCCGTGTTCGCGCCTTGCGAGGCGGCGGCGGCGGGCGCGGTCAGCAGCGAGCTGCTGGCACGCCTGGACGCTGACGCCGAATCACCGCCGCGGCGCCGGCTGTTCGCGGGCAAGCACGTCCTGCCGCCCTGGCCGGGTGAAGAACTGGCGGCCCGTTCGCTTGCCGACTTCGGCGTTCCGGCGCCGCTCGACGCCCGCCTGTGCGATCCGTCGCTGACTGGCAGCGCCTTGACGCTGCTGGCGGCAGGAACCACGGGAATGCCCGCAGGTGGTCTCGGCCGGCTGGGGCGGGCGTTGCGTTCCGCCGCCGAGGAGGCCGGCGCCTCGATCTCGTGCGGGCTCGAGGTGAGCGACATCCGCCTCCGGCGTGGCAAGGCCGTGGTCGCGGGGCTGGCCGACGGCAGCGAGATCGCTGCGCGCGCCTTCATCTCGACGCTCGATTTCAAGCGCACCTTCCTGTCGCTGTTCACGTGGAACGAGTTGCCGCCGGCGCTCGTCGAGCGGGTCGGCGCGTTCCGCCCTGCGCCGGGCACGGCCCGCCTGCTGGTAGCGCTTGGCTCGCTTCCCGATGATGCCGTCGACGAGCGCTGGCGCGCTCCGCTGCGGGTGGCGGAGGACGGCGCTGCCGAAGCCCATCGCGCCTGGCGTGCGGCAACGGTCGCGCCCCGGCCGCCGGCCACGTTGCGCCTCGTCAGCGCCGTAGATCCCTTCTTGGCGCCGCAAGGCGGCGCCACGCTCACGGTCACGCTGGGCGGCATCCCGCATACCCCGTTCGACGGAGCCTGGACCCACGACAAGCGAAACAAGCTGCGCGACGCCGCGCTCAAGATCGTGGAGGAGGTCCTGCCGGGCGCGTCGGCGCGGATTCTGGCCGCGGAGCTCATCGTGCCGCCCGACGTCGAGAACCAGCTCGGCCTTACGCAAGGCGATCTCATCGGCGGCGAGCTTGGCGCCACGCAGATGCTCGGCTTCCGCCCGTTCTGCGGCTTCGGCCCCGAGTGCTGCGGCACGCGCACGCCGGTGGGAGGCCTTTACCTGGCCGGTCCGTCCTCTGCCCTCGGTCCGCTCATGACCTGCGCATCGGGCGTGGCGGCGGCGCGCGCCGTGCTCGCCGACATGGCCGCGGGGAGGCTCAAGTGAGCGACGCGCTCGTCATCGGGGCCGGCCCCTCTGGGCTTGCCGCCGCCGCCTACCTCGCCCGTGCCGGCGTGCGCGTCGTCGTGCTCGAAGCCGAGGACCAGCCGGGCGGAAGCTGCGCCAACCGGCTCGCGGTCGGCGATTTTGTCGTGCCCGCCGGACCGCACGCGCTCGGTGCGCTTGATCCGCGTGTGATCAAGGAGCTGAAGCTGACGCGCCTGGGCCTGGGCTTCGTGCAGCGCGATCTGCCGCTCATTGGACTGCGCGGCGACGGCAAGCCGCTCGCACTCGGTCGCGACATGCACGAGGCGCGTCACGCGCTGGCACCGCTGTCGCAGCGCGACGCCGAACGCTATGGCGAGGTGCGACGCGACGCGTTCGATTTCGCACGCGTCATGCGCGGCCTGTGGTGGGAAGAAGGCGGCCTCAAGCGCGACGAAGACCGCGCCACGCTCCATCGCCTCGCGCTCACGCCCGCCCTGACGCTGTTGGAGAGCACGTTCGAATCCGAAGCGCTGAAGGCGGCCCATGCCTTCGATTGCCTCGCCGCCGGGTTGTCGCCTTCGGCCACGGGATCGGCGCTGGCGCTGTCGTGGGCTGCGGCGCAGGAGATGTGCGGCCTGCAGGGAGCGCTCGCCGTCCCGCGCGGCGGACTGGCCAGCCTGGCGGACGTGCTGGCGAAAGCGGCGGAGAAGGCGGGTGCCGAGATCCGCACCGGCTCCAGGGTCACCCAGCTTCTGGTCGAAGACGACGTGGTCACCGGTGCGGTGGTGGCGAAAGGCGATGTGCTCATGGCCGACACGGTGCTGTCCAGCCTGTCGCGCCGGACCACGCTCGCCGGGTTCCTGCCGCCTGGCACCGTGGGCTTTGCCGCGGCACGCGAGCTGGAGCGCCCGCAGCCCGTGGGCGAGGGCAAGCTGGTGCTGGCGCTCAACGCCCAGCCCTCCACCTTCAGCCGCCCGGCGCGCTACGTGATCGCCGACGGGCTCGAAAGCGCGGCTGTGGCGCACGCGGAGGCACGCGCTGGGCGCATGCCGGCGGAGCCGGTGCTGGAGGCGATGATGCTTGAGACCGGGGCCGAACCGCCGTTCCTGCTTTCGGTGCTGATCCGCCCGCTGCCCGTGGCCCCCGTCGATCCGCCCATGGCGTTTGCCACCCGGCTGATCCAAACCGTCTTGCGCGCGCTCGAACGGCAGGCGCCTGAACTGACCGCGAACATCGCAGCTTTCGGCCTGCGTCAGCCGCGGGTCTGCGATACCCTCACGGTGCCGCACATGATTGCCGACTGGCGCGCGCGCATCGTCACGCCCGTCCGCGGCCTTTACCTGTGCGGCGAGGCGGCCGAGCCCGTGCCGACGGTTTCGTGCCGTGCGGCGCGCATCGCGGCGGGCATCGCGGCCGCGGGACTGAAGCGGGGGCGCGCATGAGCCTGTTCGCAACCCCCTTCCATGCGCGTGCGGCGGCCGCCAACCGGCACAATGCCTGGCAGACGCGCGGCGGCTTCACGCTCGCCTCCTGCTACACCAGCAGCGAGGAGGAAGCGATAGCCGCGCGCTTCGGCGTGGTGATGGCGGACATCTCCTGGCACTGGCGCATCGAGATCGCCGGCATCCACGCCCGCGACTTGGTCGCGCGGCTGTTCACGCGCAACGCCGCAAGTCTTGCGGTCGGCACGGCGCTGGAAGCGCTGTGGCTCAACGATTCGGGCGCGGTGCGCGGCGCGGGCACGGTGGTGCGCAGCGGCGAAGACAGCTTCCTGCTCGTCTCCAGCTTGGCGGATGTGGATTGGATCGCCGGCGCTGCGCGCGTCTACGGCGTCGAGGTTCGCGACGCGACGGCGAGCGAAGGCGGGCTTGCCCTGATCGGTCCAGCCGCGGGACGTCTGCTGGCCGCCGCCGGCATCGATGCGGCTGCGGAGCCGATGAGCTTCGCAAAAGCGGCCTGGCGTGGACTCGATCTCACGCTGTCGCGCTTCGGCCTCGGCTACGAGCTGTGGTGCGAACCGGATGCGGCGCTCATCGTGTGGGACCGTCTTGCTGCGGCGGGGGGCGGCTGCGCGTTGTGTCCGGCCGGCCAGGAGGCGCTCGACATCCTCGAAGTCGAAAGCGGCGTCATGCGCGCGGGCCGCGACTACACGCCCGCCCGCGACGGTTTCTGCGGGCGGCCTTCGCCGCAGGCGCTGGGGTTGAGCGGGCTCGTCGATCGCAGCCACGTCTTCAACGGCCGGGCGGGCGTGCTGGCCGCGGGCGCCGATGCCTCGCTCGCGGGCGTCCTGATCGATGGCGAGACGCCGCTGGCCGACACCGTTCTTACGCTTGAGGGCCGTCAGGTCGGCCGGACGCTCAGCTCGCGCTACTCCCCTGCGCTCAAGGGCGCTGTCGCCTTTGCCGTCCTGACCGACCCCCGGCCTGCCGGCGCGATGATGGCCGGCGCCACCCCCTGCCGCCCGGTGGCCTTGCCATTCCTGGCGATTCCGGCTCCCATGGACGCGACGGAAACCGGTTCCCAGGGCGTTCAACGGAGTCGGACCGCGGGCGACTGGTCTTGGATGCCACGTTGAAATTCGATCCGGACACCGAACTGGTTGCGCGTGTGGGCAAGGGCGATCGCGTGGCGGCGCAAGCCCTGATGGCCCGTCATCTGCCGGGAATGCTGCGCCTGGCACGGCGGATGCTTGCGAGTCAGGCGGAGGCGGAGGACTGCGTACAGGACGCCTTTTTGAAGGTGTGGACCCATGCGCGGCGCTGGAAGCCGGGTCAGGCGAAGTTCGAAACCTGGCTTTACCGCGTCACCTTGAACCAGTGCTACGACCGGCTGCGGAAAAAGCCGGCCCTGGGACTGGAAGCCGCTGCGGAAGTGGCCGATCTGGCGCCCGCCGCCGACGTCGTGCTGGAGAAGGTGGGCCTCGCCGAGGAGGTCCAGAACGCGCTCGGGACCCTGCCGGAGCGCCAGCGAGCCGCCATTTTGCTGTGCCATTACCAGGAGCACGGCAACATCGAAGCGGCGGAGATTCTGGGCGTCAGCGTTGAAGCACTGGAGTCTCTTCTGGCGCGGGCGCGACGCACGTTAAGGATGAAACTCTCACACTTGAGAAGCCGATGATTGAGAACAGAAAACAGGAGGCACGGTTTGCGGACGAGGCTCTCGGCCTGCTGCCGAGCGTCGCCGTGCCGTCCGCGCTCGAGGCGCGAATCCTCGCTGATTTCGACCGCATTGCAGCGCGCCACGCGCCGGGAAGGCTGCGGCGGCTGTTCCTGCGCTGGCGCGACGATCTGTGGCCGGGTGCGCCGCTGTGGAAACCGGCCTCGGTGCTCGCCTTGTCGCTGGCGATCGGCGTGATGGCGGGCGTGTTGATGCCGATGTCCGACCTGGCAGCCAGCACCTCGTCCGAGCAGCAATACGCGGCGGGCGACGCCCCGCCGGTCGTCAATATGGCGGGAGACCTCTGACATGAGCGGCTCTGGAACGCCGGCACCGTCCGGCAAATCGAATGTGGCGCTGATCATCTCGCTGTGCATCAACCTGATCCTGGTCGGCATCGTCGCCGTTCCGATCGTGCGCATGCACTTTTTCGCGCCGCCGTTCGGCGGCCCGGGAATGATGGGCGGCCCCGGGCACGGCCGCGGCATGATGCTGTGGCAGATGCAGCAGTCGCTGACGCCGCAGGCGCTCGAGCGCGGCGCCCCCGACAAGGCCGACAAGATCAAAGCCATCATCGACGCTCATCGCGACCGCTTCCGCGAGCTTGGCAAAGCTTCGTTCGATGCGAGGCGCGACGCGTTCCAGGTGTTCGGCCAACCCGCCTTCGACAAGAAGGCGTTTGACGCCTCGCTCGATCACGTTCAGGCGGCGGATGCAGCGCTGGAAAAGGAAATCCTGTCGGTGGTTTCCGAAAGCGCCACGACGCTTTCGCCCGAGGAACGCAAGGCGATCGTGTTGCAGCACGACCATCGCCGCGGGCTGATCTGGCACCACGGTTTGGACCGGGACTTCGTGCGGCCCCCGCCCCCGCCGCCGCATCCGGATGACGAGGACTAGAGTCGGTCGCGATCTGGCTGAATCATCCCTGCATGTCATCCTGGCCAGGCGCCGCGTGATGATCTTCAGATATGACAGTCGTTGGATTTCGCGGCGCTCGGCCGGGACGACAGCTTCGGAGAATGGAAACCGACCGGTTCTAGGCCTTCGGCAACCGCAGCTCGGCCGATGTGCCCTCATTGGGCGCGCCCGATAGGATCAGCGCCCCGCCCATGCGCCGCGCCAGCGCCACGACGATTGCGAGCCCCAGGCCGGTGCCGGTCGAAACGCCCACGCGCTCGAACCGTCTGAAGGCGGTGCCGGCGATCGAACGCTCGTCGGCGGAAAAACCGCCGCCGGAATCGGCCACCGTGATCGCCACCGCGCCCGCGTCCTCGCATACGGCCACGCGCACGCGCCCGCCCTCAGGCGTGTAGATGAGCGCGTTCGACAGCAGGTTGGTCACGATGCGCTTGACCGCCATGGGATCGGCATCGACGAGCACCGGTGCGGCCGGGAGCATCTGCAGCCCGATGCGCCGGCCGAAGGCGCGCCCCGCGCTCTCGCTGACGCAGGCTCCTACAAGCTCGGTTACGTCGAAGCGCACGGGCCTCAGCGGATAGCGGCCCGCCTCCAGATCGGCGAATTCCAGGATGTCGGTGATCTTGCCATGCAGGTGGCGCCCGGCCATGCCGATGTCGCGGGCGTATTCAATGTACTTGCCGTGCCCGACCTGCCCATAGAAACCGCGCTCGATCACTTCGGCGAAGCCGATGATGGCGTTCAAGGGTGTGCGCAATTCATGGCTCATATGGGCGATGAATTCGGTCTTGGAGCGCGTCGCCTCCACTGCCTGGCGCTCGGCGTTGGCGAGCCGCACCAGGAGCTTGGCCTCGGCGGGGCGCGTCGAACGCAGGCTGCGGATCGCCTGGGCGGCCTTTTGGCGGCGCTCGAACTCGCCCACGAACACGGCCGCCAGCCAGCCGCCAACCAGCGCCGGACCCAAAATGACGAAGAGGTAGAGCGGCAGCGAACCGTACCAGGCCGCCAGCGCGTCGGAGTCTTCCACGGCCGCGCGCACTTCCACGGGCCAGCCCGCGATCCATGCATTGGCCGTTTCGCCTTCGGCGGCGGCGCCCGCAAGCGTCCGTCCGCTGCCGACGATCTCGACACCTGTCAGCAGCGCTTCGGGCGCCAGCCGGTCGAACGACACCGCGATGGTCTCGAAGCCGGCGTGGAAGGCGAGGACGGCCCGCTCGCGCGTCGCCAGCACCACGCGCCCCTCGTCGGCCAGGCGGGCGAGATTCTGGATGGCGATCGGCTCGCCGCTGGCCGCCCGCAATTGGCCGCCCACGTCGGCAACCGCGATGCCGCGCACGTCCGGAGGCAGGGAGAACAGCTCGCCCGCGGCGAAGCGCCGTCCTGTCCGTTCATGCCGGACGAGATTGGCCTGGATGACGGCGGCGATCTCGTGCGCCCGGCGCGCCTCGAATGAGGCCGCCTGCTGATAGGCCTGGGCGCGCTCCAGGCGCATCTGAAGTGCGCCCGCCGCGGCGAAGCTGCCGCCGATGGCGATGACGCAGAACAGCACGGTGGCGCGGATGTTGCGGCCGGGCAGCCGGGCAAGGCGCGAAAGCGCTCCCTGGAAAAGCGGCTCGGCCGCGATGTGTTGCCCCGCCATGAATCCCCGTGCATGCGCGGAACGGTGATTCGCGCCGGTCGATTATGGGAATCGGGCGACTCGCTGTGAAGAGTCGGAGGCCGGGTTCAGCCCAGCATCTTCGAGGCGACCTCGAACATATTGGAGGATAATCCGGGCGATTTGAGGATTGATTCCAATTCGCTGCGGATCAGCGCCTGCCGGCTCGGATCGAAGCGCCGCCAGGTTTCGAAGGCACCCGCCATGCGCGCGGCGACCTGCGCGTTGATCTTGTCGAGCGCGCGCACGGTTTCGCCCACCAGCGCGTAGCCCGAGCCGTCGGCGGCATGGAAGCGGAGCTGGTTGGCGGAAAACGCGCCGATGAGCGCGCGCACGCGGTTGGGGTTCTTGATGTCGAAAGCGGGGTGGCTCATCAGCGCGCGCACGCGGGCGACCGTGTCGGGGCGAGAGGAGCCGGCCTGCAGCGCCATCCACTTGTCGAGCACCAGCGGATCGCTGGCGAAGCGGACACGGAAGTGCTCGAAGACCTCGTCCGCCGCGGGCGAGATCATGCGCGAGAGCGCCGCAAGCGCGGCGATCATGTCGGTCATGTTGGTTGCGGCATGGTAATGCGCGGCGGCAAAAGCGGCTGCCGATTCGTCGTCGGCGGCAGTCAGGTAGCGCAAGGAAACGTTGCGCAATGCGCGGCGGCCCGCCGAGGTGGCATCGGGCGAGAATGGCCCCAGCGCGTGCAGCTTCGCGTAGAGCGCGGCGAAGCGTTCGCGATGGGCCGCGGCCACCGCCCGCACCAGACCCGCGCGCGCCTTGTGGATGGCCTCCGGATCGATCACCTCCACGGCCATGGCCAGTTCGCTTTCGAGCGGCGGCGACAGCATGTTGGCGGAGAACGCCATGTCGGCCTCGGCGTGCGCCAGCACTTCGCCGATCGCCTCGATATAGAGCGGATCGGGCGCGCCGCCGCCCATCATCGCCAGCATGGTCTCGCGCGCGGCGGCCTGGCCGGCTTCCCAGCGGTTGAACGGGTCCTTGTCGCGCTCCATCAGGTGGGCGCGGTTCGCGGCGGTTTGCGCCAGCTTGAAGATCGCGGGCGCGGAAAAGCGGCGTCCGAGCGAGACGAGCGGCTCCTCGTCGACGCCCACGAAGGTAAAGGTGTGCTCCGGTTGGGTGAGTTCCACGACCCGCTCCTCGGGGCCGGCGGTGTTCTCGCCCTCCAGCGTCAACGGCAGCGCCCGGCCCGAGCGGCCGACGAGGCCCAGGCGCACGGGAACATGCATCGGCCGCTTGACCGGCTGGCCCGGCGTCGGCGCCAGCGATTGCTTCATGGTCAGCGTAAAGGTCGCGGCCGCGGCGTCGTAACTGGCGCTGGCCGCGATCACCGGCGTGCCCGCCTGGCTATACCAGAGGCGGAACTGTCTGAAATCGCGGCCGCTGACATCCTCGAAGCACTTGACCCAGTCTTCCACCGTGGCGGCCTCGCCGTCGTGGCGCGCGAAATAAAGGTCGGTCGCCTTGCGATAGGTCTCGTCGCCCACCAGCGTCTTCAGCATGCCGATGACCTCGGCGCCCTTCTCGTAGACGGTGGCGGTGTAGAAGTTGTCGATCGAGATGTAGCTTTGCGGCTGCACCGGGTGGGCGAGCGGGCCGGCGTCCTCCTGGAACTGGCGCAGGCGCAGCGCGCGCACGTCCTCGATGCGCTTGACCGGCGCCGAGCGCTCGGCCGCAGAGAAGCTCTGGTCGCGGAAGACGGTGAAGCCCTCTTTCAGCGAAAGCTGGAACCAGTCGCGGCAGGTGACGCGGTCGCCGCTCCAGTTGTGGAAGTACTCGTGCGCCACCACGCCTTCGATGCGGGCGTAGTCCTCGTCGGTGGCGGTTTCGGGCGAGGCCAGCAGCACCTTGTCGTTGAAGATGTTGAGGCCCTTGTTCTCCATCGCGCCCATGTTGAAGGCCGAAACCGCCACGATCATGAAGACGTCGAGGTCGTATTCGCGTCCGTAGGCCGCTTCGTCCCATTTCATCGCGCGCTTGAGCGAATCCATGGCATAGGCGGCCCTGGGCTCGTTGCCGTGCTCGACGAAGATCCTCAGCGCCACTTTGCGGCCGCTCATGGTGGCGAAGCTGTCATCCACGACGCCAAGATCGCCCGCCACCAGCGCGAACAGATAGCTGGGCTTGGGAAACGGGTCGTTCCACAGGGCATAGTGGCGCCCGCCTGCCAGCTCGCCCGATTCCTTCAGATTGCCGTTTGACAACAGCACGGGATAGAGCGTCTCGTCCGCCTCGATGCGCGTCGTGTAGACGGCGAGCACGTCGGGCCGGTCGAGGAAATAGGTGATGCGGCGGAAGCCTTCCGCCTCGCATTGCGTGCAGAAGATGCCCTTGGCGGTGTAGAGGCCGGAAAGCAGCGTGTTCTCGGCCGGCGCGATCTCCGTCACCACATCGAGGACGAAGCGGTCGGGCACGTCGTTGATGGTGAGAAGCACGGGCTCGAGCCTGTATTCGGCGGGCGCCAGCGTGCGGCCGTCGACGGCGACCGACACCAGCTTCAGGTTCTCGCCGTTCAAGACCAGCGGCGCCTTGGCCCCGGTGCGCTCAACCCGCATGCGCGCGGCCACCCGCGTGGCGGCGGGATCGAGCTGGAAATCGAGCGCGATCTCGCAGATGCGGTAGTCCGGGGCGCGATGGTCCTTGAGATGGACGGCGAGCGGTTCTTCCGTGCGCATGCGCAAGCTCTGCTTCATCGTTTGCGAAAAGCGGTATAGCCGAAGCGGGGCGGGCGAAGCTCGTTCTTTTTTCGGGCGGGAACCCGTCAGCTGCCGTTGCCCACGAAAGCGGTGCATCCCAGAAGGTGGTCGACCGCATCGCCGCTGCCCAGCGGCATGAATGCGGTCTCGCAATAGGCGATCCTCACGTTGGGAAACCCGGGCCCGAATTTCCCGCGCAAGGCGACAGGCTCGCCGAATTGCGCCACGTATCCGAACAGGCCCGCCAGAATATAGCCATAGGCCGGCGAGGTGTGCTTGAGCTCGCTGAGGCGCTTGCCGGCGAAATCGATCGCATAGGTCTGGATCTGCGCGTCGCCGGCGATGCGGAATTCGAAATCGCTGCCTCCGTCCAGCACGCGGATCAACAGCAGGTTCGCCAGGATCGCCTTGATGTCCCGCGGATGAATGTCCTGGCGCGCCGGAAAGCGCCGCGCCCCGCGCAGTGCCGTCCAATGGTCAACGCCCTGGCGGACGACGGGGCTTTTCAGCTCCGCCAGTGAGATCCGCTCGAACGAGGTGATTTCCGATGCTCTCGGCTTGTGCAATGGCGCGCCCCCGCCGCGCACATACAGGGAAATCTCAGCCGAGGCGAGAGAATTGATTGCGGATGATTTTCACTGCACGGCGGCGCGCGGTCCCCGCAGATCGGCGGGAAATGCCATTCTTCAATGATGGCTGTGCCGCATGATGAACGTGCTTGCCGCCAGCACGTGATCCACGGTTTGGTGGTCGGCACCCAATGGCAGGCACACCAACTCGAAATTGGTGAAGTTGGCCTGCGGGAAGTCCCGGCCGATGATACCGCACACGGCCGCAGGCTCGCCGTTGTCCACCACACCGCGGAGGATCGTCTGCAGAATGGTGCCGAACACGGGCGCGTCCTGTGCGATGTCGCTCAGCTTGCGGTTCTGCAGGGGCAGCGCGAACGCCCGCACGACGCCGTCGCCGACGACGCGATAGAGGAAATCTCCGCCCTGCACCTTCAGCAGCGACATATGGGGCAGAACGCTCACGATGTCGCGGGGCTTGATCTCGTCGCGGGTCGGAAAACTGTGCTCGCCGCGTTGGGCGGTCCAGTATCCGGCGACGATCCGCAAGGCGGGATTGTGGAGCTTGTCGAGCGCGATGAACTCGATGCCCGTGTCCGCCGGTATGTGGACCGCCATGTTCATCTGCCGGCCTCAGCCTTCGCGGTCGATCTGGCTCAGAAGATCCTGCGCGTTGTGCGCGATGTCGGCGAGGTCTGCGGGCATCTCCTCGCCGGAACGCCGCGCCCACTCGATCAGGTCCTTGGCGGCGGCAACCAGCGCGGGCGCATTGGCGATCATGCGGGCCTGGCGTTCGATGCGCGCCGGATCGAGATCGTATTCGGCTCCCGGCACGCGCCAGCCGCCCCATTCCTGCTGGCCGGTGACGACGACGGGATAGGTGCCCGGCACCGGATGGCGCGCGCAATCCTCGGTCGGCTGCCATTTGTTGCGGGCGCGAATCACGCGCCAGCGTTCGGCCTGGGGGTTGATTTTGTCAGCGACGGGCTCCTCGGCCTGCAGCTCGTCGGCGGTGAATTCCCGGCCCAAGCCGCAGTCGTAATGCACCCGGATCGGCTCATCGAGCCCCTTGGCCCAATGCGGCACGACATGCTCGATCAGCGCCCAGGTGCCGACCGGCCTGACAAAAACGCGTTGGTTCTTGTGGAACTGAGCCTTCGCCATCCGGATTCTCCGCGATGGGCGAAAGCCTAGCGTCGTGCCATTAAGTCGAGGTTAAGAGACTGTTCAGGAAGCGTCGCGCAGCGGTTGATGTGGCGGTCGCAGCACTTCGCCCGCGATCCAGTCCATGCCGTCCCGCAGCGCCACGTTCTGCCCGATCACCAGCATGGCCGGGGCGGTGCTGCCGGCCGCGGCAGCGGCAAGCCCCGCAAGGGTCGTGACCACGACATTTTGATTCATAAGCGAGGCATTGCTGACGACGGCGGCGGGCTCGGCTTGGTCGCGGCCTGCGGCGATCAGCCGGGCGGCGATTTCGCCCGCATGTTGGCGCGCCATGTACAGCACCAGCGTGGGCGAGCCTCGCGCGATGGCGGACCAGTCCAGGCGCGGCAGCTTGCCGTCCGCGCCGTGACCGGTGACGAAGGTCACGACATGGTTGGCGTCGCGGTGGGTGACCGGGATGCCGGCATAGGCGAGCCCGCCGATGCCCGCCGTGACGCCGGGCACAATGCGAAACGCGATCCCCGCATGCGCCAGCGCCAGCGCCTCTTCCGCGCCGCGCCCGAACATGAGCGGATCGCCGCCCTTCAGCCGCAGCACGCGCTTGCCCTTGCGTGCCAGCGATACCAGCCTATGGGAGATGTCGGACTGCCGGCACGAACGGCGGCCGCCGCGCTTGCCCGCATAGATCAGTTCCGCGCCGGGGCGGGCGAGCTTGAGCAAGGCAGCATTGACGAGCGCGTCGTAGAGGATGGCGTCGGCGGCCGCGACGGCATGAAGCCCCAAGGCCGTGATCAAGCCGGGATCGCCGGGGCCGGCGCCGGCAAGCCACACCGTGCCTTTGTCGAACGACGGCAGATCGAGCGCGGTGGCGATCCTCGCGATGGCGGCGCGCTCGGGCGCGACCATCCGTTCATTTAACACTATAGTCATTGTAATATTAATTGTACCACCAACATAGAGCGTTAAATAGGGCGGAACCCGGAAAATTCTACGAGTTCCCCTGACGTTTCCCGCATCATTGGGTTAGACAGGGCGGGTCACCTTTCGAGCCGGAAACCATGCAAAAGCCCCGTAGCGACCTGAAGCCGAACACCTATGAGAACGAAGTCGTGCCGCTCATCACCCCCAACGGCTTCCGCGAATACGACGCGCGTTGGCTGTACGGCAAGGAGCTGAATTTGTTGGGGGTTCAGGCGCTGGGGCTGGGGCTCGGCACCTATTACATGCAGGCGGGCACCCGCCGCGTGGTCACCGGGCACGACTACCGCTCCTATTCGCTCTCGATCAAGCAGGCGCTGGTGCTCGGCCTCATCGAGGCGGGCTGCGAGGTGGTGGATGTCGGCTTGGCGCTGACGCCGGTGGCCTATTACGCGCAGTTCGCGCTCGATTGCCCGGCGGTGGCCATGGTCACGGCCAGCCACAACGAAAACGGCTGGACCGGCGTCAAGATGGGCTGCCAGAAGCCGCTCACCTTCGGCCCCGACGAGATCGGCAAGCTGAAAGACATCGTGCTCAACGGCAAGGGGGAGCAGCGGCCCGGCGGCGACTACAGCTTCGTCGATAATTTCCGCGAGCACTACATCGAAGGCGTCACCAAGGGTCACAAGCTGTCGCGGCCCATCAAGGTGGTGGTGGCGACCGGCAACGGCACCGCATCCGCGTTCGCGCCCGAAGCGCTGCGCCGCATCGGGGCCGAGGTGATCGAGCTCGACACCACGCTCGACTACACCTTCCCAAACTACAATCCGAACCCGGAAGACCTGAAGATGCTGGGCGTCATGGCCGAGGCGGTGAAGAAGAACGGGGCCGAGATCTGCATCGGCGTGGACGGCGACGGCGACCGCTGCGGTGTGGTGGATGACAAGGGCGAGGAGATCTTCGCCGACAAGGTGGGCGTGCTGCTGGCGCGCGACATCTCATCGAAGGTGAAGAATGCCCAGTTCGTGGTCGACGTGAAATCGACCGCCATCTACACCATCGATCCGGTGCTGAAGGCCAACGGGGTCAGGACCGACTACTACAAGACCGGCCATTCCTACATCAAGCGCCGCACCGCCGAGCTTCACGCCACCGCCGGCTTCGAGAAAAGCGGGCATTACTTCTTCAATCCGCCTTATGGCCTCGGCTACGACGACGGCGTGCTGGCCGCCATCACGGTGCTGGAGATGCTCGACCACCACGGCGGCAAGAAGCTGTCGGACCTCGAAGCCACGCTGCCCAAGACGTGGTCGTCGCCCACCATGGGCCCGTTCTGCCCCGACGATCAGAAGTACAAGGTGGTGGACGCGATCACCAGGGAATACGAGGGACTGAAGGCCAAGGGCGAAAAGGTGCTGGGCCAGAACATCGCTTCCATCGTGACGGTCAACGGCTGCCGCGTGACGCTGGACGACGGCACTTGGTGCCTGGTGCGCGCCTCTTCCAACAAGCCCTCGCTGGTGGTGGTGGTGGAAAGCCCGACCTCGGACGAAGCAATGCATGCCATCTTCAAGGATCTCGACGCTCGCCTCGCCAAGCACCCCGAAGTCGGTGAGTACGATCAGAAGATTTGATGCGGTCTGCTGCTGCAAAGCGGGAAAGGTGGCGGGCCGCGCAACGGCGCAGGTGTGGTTAGCCCGCCACCTTGGGATCGGGGCCGTATTGGTTGTCGCCTGCCGTTCCGGGCATGCAGAACCACACGATCTGCCCCAGCGTGACAAGGGAGCCGATCAGCGGGATCAGGCCCACCACCATGAACAGCAGCAGCCACCAGCCGGAGGCGTTGAGATCGTGCAGGCGCCGCACCGAAACGGCGAGCGACGGAATGATGTTGCCGAGAAGAAGAACGAGGAGGGCGAGGCCGACGAATCCCATTTGCAGGAACTCGGCGCCCGAGTGACCGTATCCCGGCTCGGGAAGCTGCATGTCGCGCGAGCCGGTGGTGGCGAGCAGGACATAGACGACGCACAGGCCGAGTACGACGATCACCCAGAACAGCGCGAAGAACCAATATTCGGATCGGCGCGCGCGGCCGCGGAAATTTGCATAGTTGCGGTAAACCGATGCAATCGCCTCGCCAAATCCCATCATCGCCCCCTGCCAGTTTCGCGTTCAGTCAATCGCATTATCGGCGTGGCGGTCAATTCGGGAGGCCGCGCGCCTATCCGAGCACGTCCCACAGCATCTTGAGGGCGGTCACCGCCACGAACAGCGCGAACATGCGGGCAAGCCGCCTGCGGTCGGCCATGTGCGCGAATCTCGCACCCAGCGGCGCCACGACGAACGTCACCGGCGCGACCACGGCAAACGCGAGCAGGTTGACATAGCCGTAGGAAAAGGCCGGCAGGCGCTCCGCGCCCCATCCCGCGATCACCGCGCCGATGGCGCCGGGAACGGCAATGATGACACCGAACGCCGAAGCGGTGCCCACCGCGCGATGGATCGGCATGCCGCACAGCGTCATCGAAGGCACGCCGATGATGCCGCCGCCGATGCCCATCATGGCCGACAGCCCGCCGATGCCGAACGGCAGCGCCGCCCCGAGAGGCCCGCGCGGGATGTGGTCGCCGAGCCGCCAGCCTTCCTTGCCGAACAGAAGGTAAAGCGCGATCGGTACTGCCGCGGCGCCGAACACCAGGGTGAGCAGCTCTCCCGGTGCGACGCCCGCGATCGCTGTTCCCGCCAGCACGCCGATCAGCATGGGCGCGGCCCACAGCTTGATGAGGCGTGCGTCGACTGCGCCGTTCCGGGCGTGCGCCGACAGCGATGACAGCGAGGTCGGCACGATCACGGCCAGCGAGGTGCCCACGGCCAGGTGCATGCGCAACTCTTCCGGCACGCCGGCCGCACCGAACACGTGATAGAGCACCGGCACGATCACGATGCCGCCGCCCACGCCCAGCATGCCGGCAACCAGGCCCGCAACCACGCCCGCGATCACGAGGCCGAGCCCCAGCGTGCCGATATCCCCCGATAAACCCGCGAACATGAGCCGATCCGCTTTCGTGCGGCGCGAGTTCAACTTGTATTGGCCCCCGCGCGCAAGCCATCCTGCGGTCACAAGGGAGGGACGCACATGGACAGGCGCACCGTTCTGGGGTTGGGGGCCGCGGCGCTGACGGCGTTTGCCGCCAAAGCGGAGACGATGCGGCCCGATGGCACGCTATCGACCGACCCGAGCGAGGTGATCCCCCTGTGGCCGGGTACGCCTCCGGGCGGGGCGGGCGTGAATCTCACGGCCAAGATCGTCGATCGATCGCCCGATCCGGAAGCTTATCACGACCGCATCGTGACCGAGATCGGCGCGCCGTTCCTCCGGGTGTTCCGCCCGGACCGCCCCGACGGTTCCGCGGTGCTGCTGGCACCCGGCGGTGGCTACGTCCGCGTCGTGGTGGACAAGGAGGGTTTCGAGGCGGCACGCCGGCTGAACGCGGCGGGGGTGACCGTGTTCATCCTCTACTACCGCCTGCCTGGCGAAGGCTGGGCGCACGCCGCCGACGTGCCGCTGCAAGACGTGCAGCGCGCCATGCGCCTTATCCGCGCGGGCGCAAACGCCTACGGCATCGACATGAACCGGCTCGGCGTGCTCGGCTTCTCGGCGGGCGGGCACGTAGCGGCCTCGCTCGCCACGCGCGGCAACGACGCCGTGTATGCGCCGCTGGATGCAGCGGACTCGCTCGACGCACGCCCGAATTTCGCGGCGCTGCTGTATCCCGTCATCACCATGACCGGGGGGACCCATCCGGGCTCGAAATCGACGCTGTTGGGAGCCAGTCCGACGGAAGCTGCGATCGACGCCTATTCCTGCGAGAAGCACGTCACCGACCAGACGCCGCCCTGCTTCATCTGCCTGGCCGCCGACGACGATGCGGTGCCGCCCGGCCCCAACGGGATCGCCATGTTCGAAGCGCTGCGCGCCGCCAAGGTTCCGGGCGAGCTGCATGTCTTCCAAGAGGGCGGCCACGGCTTCGGGCTCAGGCTGGCCAAGGGCAAGCCCGCTTACCTCTGGCCCGAACTGCTGCTGCATTGGGGCTGGCGCGGCGGCTGGTTCCGCGACTCAAGCACAGCGGTATAATGGCGGCATGCTTCGGCACGCCTTTTTCGGGGAATTCAGTTCGGGTCCCACTTATCTCATGTGGGGCGACGCGGAAGATATGACGCGGCTGATGGAGGCGCTGGCGGCGGCCTCCAACGGCGCGCGTGCCAAATCCCTCAACGAGATTCCGGATTCCATGTCGGTAGACGGCAGCGCGGTGATGATCGAGCCGGTGGCGAGGGACGTCGGGCTGTGGCGCGATGGGCGCGACTCCAACCTGTTCCACTGGCAGGTCGACGAGGAATGCTGGCTGATGTTCGCCGACCTGGTCGAACCCTTGACCCGCTGCTCGCCGCGCCATCCGGGGCACCAGTATCTCGATTGCCTCGGCGAGAACGAGATCATTGTGAAGGTTTCGTGCGGCGAATATCCGGATGACATGAAGCCGTAGGTGTGTGCTTCAGGCCGGAATGGTCTCGCGCTTCATCACGAATGCCAGGGCATCGCGCAGCACTTCCAATCCCGCGCCCGGCCGCGTCGCGTTCTCGCTCAATTGGCGGCGGAACTGGCGGGCGCCGGGGCGGCCGTGAAACAGGCCGAGCATGTGCCGCGTCATGGCGTTGAGCGGCACGCCTTCAGCGAGCTTCGCTGAGACATAGTCCACATACGCTTCGACGGCCTCTTCCACCGCGCGCGGGGCGTCCCCGAACAAGCGGGCGTCGACTTCGGCGAGCATGGCGGGTGACTGGTAGGCGGCACGGCCGAGCATGACGCCGTCGAAGCGCACCAGATGCGCCTCGGCTTGGTCCAGGCTCGCGATGCCGCCGTTGAGCACGATGGTGAGATCGGGATTCTCGCGCTTCATGGCATGGACCAGCTCATAATCGAGCGGCGGCACCTCGCGGTTCTGCTTGGGCGACAGTCCGTCGAGCAGCGCCTTGCGCGCATGCACGATGAACACAGTGGTCCCCGCCGTCTTGCACGCCGCGATCACCGAGCGCAATGCGACCTCAGGGTCCTGGTCGTCGACGCCGATGCGCGTCTTCACGGTCACGGCGATATTGACCGCCGCGCTCATGGCCGCCACGCATTCGCCGACCAGTTCGGGCTCCTTCATCAGGCAGGCGCCGAACCTGCCCGACTGCACGCGGTCCGACGGGCATCCGATGTTGAGATTGATCTCGTCGTAGCCGAATTCGGCGCCGATCCTGGCGGCATGCGCCAGTGCAACCGGTTCCGCTCCGCCCAGTTGCAAGGCCACCGGGTGCTCGCGCGCGTCATAGCCCAGCAGCCGTTCGTGATCGCCGTGGAGGATGGCCTGGGTCGTGACCATTTCGGTGTAGAGCTGCGCGCGCGCCGACAACAGCCGGTGCAGCATCCGGCAGTGGCGGTCGCTCCACTCCATCATGGGCGCAATGCAGAATCTATGTGCTTGATTTAGTTGCATATTTGCATTACAAATCATGGACTTAAACGTGAACGTGCACACTTTATTTGTATCCCAAAATACGACACTTTTCGCCAAGTTTCGACGCCTCGCTGTGTTGGATTTGTGCACGAGAGAGTATCGCTCATGGCTACGATCAGACACCTAGCATCGGGCCATTGGCAGGTCCAAATCCGCCGGAAGGGGCGCAAGGCCAGCGAGACGTTTATTCGCCACGACCATGCGCGGGAGTGGGCTCTCGAAACCGAGGCGCAAATCGATCGTGGCCGCGCGCCGTCGGGCAGGCGTGCGCGGAACGCGAAAACCATCGGCGCTTTGATCGATTTGCATATCGACGACATGAAGGAGGTCGGCAAACCGTTGCGGCGATCAAAAAGCGCCACATTGGAACTGCTGCAACGCGAATTGGGGGCGCTCAAGATTGGGGATTTTGATCGCGAGCGGCTCATTCGTTTTGGGCGGGAGCGGGCAAAAGGGGGCGCCGGTCCCGTCACACTTGGGCAGTACATCGGTGCTATCAAACTCGTCCTTGCGCATGCCGCGGCCGTGCATGGTGTGGAAGTGAGCGTCGAGCCGGTTGATTTTGCTCGGGTGGCACTCAAGCGCCTTGGCCTCATTGGCAAAGGGCGTGAACGTGATCGCCGACCGACAGAGGACGAGTTGGTCAAGCTGTTTGCCCACTTCGACTCCAACCCACGCCAGCTGATTCCCATGAGCCGGATCATCAAGTTCGCAGTCGCCACGGCGATGCGTTAGGACGAAATTTGCCGCGTGACGTGGAGCGACCTCAATGTCCGGACGAAGATGCTGACGATTCGGGATCGCAAGGATCCTCGCCACAAACAGGGCAATGATCAGCGCATTCCGCTGCTCGCGGTGTCTGGTTATGACGGGTTCGCGTTGATCGAAGAGCAGCGTGCGATCCGCAGTAATAGTGAAGACCGGATATTCCCTTACGTGAGTAAGTCGGCCAGCGCATCGTTCACAAGGGCTTGCGCGGAACTGGAGATTGAAGACCTTCAATTTCACGATCTGCGCCACGAAGGTACGAGTCGGTTGTTTGAGGCGGGATTTTCGATCCAGCAGGTTGCACTCGTCACCGGTCACCGAGACTGGAAGATACTCCGGCGGTATACGCATCTTCGGCCTGAAACTCTGCACGACTTTGGAAGTGCGAGAGCGGCATAGCGGATACGAACGAAATTCCGAATCTGCAAGTTACGCGTCGCCGCAAAGGCTCGAGCAGAATAGCGAACCCTAGATCGTTGGATATCGTAGTAACCTAGAGGGTTTCCGCGCTCTGCGCGGGCTTGTGGCGTTTGCGCCAACATACCGGGAAATGGCGCGGGCCGCCTTCCGGGGTTTGCGCCATAATACCGCGCGCAATTGGCTGGGGGACTAGGATTCACGTCCATTGAATTCATTAAAGAAAACCCGTGAGATACCGTCAAGAATACCGTCGAAAATATTTTCTGGAAAAGAGTAGATATGGACGTCTTCGAGGGCCGTGGCGTGTTTTGGTGATCCTGTGCTCTGGATCGTGTCCCTGAGCGTGGTGTAGGAGCGCGTGGCGCTCGTGAACTTCGGCGGGATTGGCCGGGCACGAGCGGGCTTTGCCGCGATGATCAACCTCTATCGAATGCACCGCTTCGGCGTGCACTTTGCCAAGAAAGTCTTCTTCGTCTCCCTGAATGGAAAGCCAAAAAGGCGTGTCGGCGTAGACTGTATTCACGCCTCGACGCAGCCGCCCATCTCGCAATTCCCCGGTCGCCGCCGTACGTGAGCACTTCGAAAAGGCTTCTTCGATGAATGGTGCCTCGGCACGACCGCAACCCTGAGCGCCTGGACGATTCGATGGATGGGATGTGGGCCTTCCGTACGATTCATGCGATTTCCCCGCGGTCATGAAACTGCGGTAGACGGAAGTGAAGTTCCGGTATGTCCCCGATAACATCTACCAAAATGCAGCGTACAATGCGACTAATGTCGCCACGACGAGGACGGCGGCAGCATTAAATGTTTTGCCAGTGGAATAGTCGATACCGTCGAAGTCGATGATGCGCGCCCTTGGCTTCTCTGTGAAGGATACGATCGCAGCAAGTGCAAGGCAGATAAGAAAAACGATGCCAACGCGGTGGAGGAAGGGAATTTGACCGATCGCCTCGATATGAGGCCAATGATTCCACAGCAGGTAAGAGAACACCACCGAACCCACCGCCGCGGCCATCGCGCCGTTTTCGGTCGTGCGCCGCCATGCCATTCCGAGCAGGAAGATGGCGACAATGCCCGGCGTAAGAAAGCCGGTGAAGTCCTGGATGTACTGAAAGGCCTGGTCGAAGTTGCCGAGCAACGGCTTGGCCGCAACCATGGCGGCGACGAGCACGAAGATTCCCATTGCGCGGCGAGCGATCATCTGCATGCGTCGGCCGACGCCCGGGCGCAGCGTGCGCAACAAGTCGTCGGTGAAGATGGTGGTGATCGAATGGACAGTCGATCCCATCGACGCGATGATCGCGGCGATCAGGGCAACGAACGCCAGCCCCAGAAGCCCGCTCGGCAATAGCAGCATCAGCGCGGGATAAGCCTGGTCGGGATGCGCCAGATTGGGCACAAGCAACACGGCTGCGATGCCCGGCATCACCACCACCACCGGCATGAGCAATTTGAGGAAGGCGGCCAGCACGATGCCGTTTTGGGCCTCGGCGACGCTTCTGGCGCTGAGCGCGCCTTGGACGATAGACTGGTTGAAGCCCCAATAGGAGAGATTCATGATCCACATGCCGCCCGCAATCACCGACAGGCCCGGCAGGTATTTGTAGAAGTGGTTGTCGGGCTTCAGGATCATGTGGAAATGATCCGGCGCGCGCGCCATCAAGAGCCGCAGGCCCTCCAGTGTGCCGCCGCCGCTGATGCGCTCCAGCGCCATGACCAAGATGACAATTCCACCGATCGCCAGCATCGAAACCTGCACCACGTCGGTCAGGGCCGCTGACCTGAAGCCGCCTAAGAGTGCATAATTGCCGGCGAGCACAGTAAGCACGATCAGGCTTGTTTCCATCGAGAGCCCCGCCACCGCGTGCACCGCCGTGGCGCCGAGCCAGAGTATGGCGGACAGATTCACGAAGACGTAAAGGGCGATCCAGAACACCGCCATCACAAACTGGATCCTTGTGCCAAAGCGGCGCTTCAGGAATTCCGGCATGGTGTGGATGCGATTGCGGAGAAACACCGGCAGGAAATACTTGGCGACCACCAGCAGCGCCGCTGCAGACATCCATTCATAGGAGGCGACTCCAAGTCCGATGGCGTAGCCGGACCCCGACATGCCGATGATTTGCTCGGCGGAGATGTTGGCCGCAATCAGCGAAGTGCCGATCGCCCACCACGGCAGATTCCGTCCGAACGGAATGGGCCCTTGCTCGTTCTCTGGGTCCGGTCTCTGGCGCAACGCAAGCTGTGCCAGGGTGAAAATCAATATCCCATAAGCGATGATCACGCCAAAGTCGATGAGCGATAAGTGCATGCATCCTCGCTATTGTTCAGCGACGTTGAGGCTCCTTGATCGACTTTCGATCGTGCAGCGCGTAGGTCGAGATCAGACGGCTCGATGGGTTCTCCTTCGACACGAAGCGCCACCAGGCGTCGGTACGATCGTCCGGCACTAGCGCGATGATCGCCCCGCCGAAGCCGCCGCCAACGATGCGCGCCCCGCGCACGCCGAAGCGCCACGAGGATTCCACCAGCGCATCCGTCTCGGGGATCGAGCACTGAAAGTCGTCACGCTGGGAGATGTGACTGGCGGCGATCAGTTCCGCTTGTTTTTCGGTGTCGGCTTTTTCGAGCGCGTCCACGTACTCCAGCACCCGCAGGTTCTCGGTGATGACGTGGCGGGCGCGGCGTGCCACAACATCCGGCAGCAACGACAGGCGCGGCAGGTCGTAATAGCCGAGCTCGCACAGGGTGGCGACGCCGAGCCGGTCGCGCGCTTCCCTGCATTCGGCCACGCGCTGCTTGTAGCCGCCGCCCTTGGCAAGGTCGTGCTTGGTGCCGCAATCGACCAGCATGAGGGCAAAGCCGGGAGGCAACGGATAAAGCCGCCAGCCGAGCGTGCGCGTGTTGAGCAGCAACGCTTTCCCGGGCCGGCCGACCGACGAGGCGAACTGATCCATCTTCCCGCACGGCACGCCGACATAGTCGTGCTCGGCCTCATGCGCCATCAGCGCGACCCTGACGTCGTCGAGACCGAGCCCCAGCAGCCCGTTCAAGGCCCGCACCGTGCCCACGCACAAAGCGGCGGAGCTGGAGATGCCCGAACCGACCGGTACCCGACTGGAAACTTCCGCCTTCAACGGCGGCAGCCCGGCAAGCTTCGCCACCGCGCGCACCGAGCCCAGCACGTAGTCCGTCCAATTGGCGGCCGCCGGCTCGTCGATCGTGCGCGTGAACGCCTCGCCGGGGTAGCTCGCGCTTGTCAGTGTGACCGTGCCGGCCTTGCCGTCGATCTCCTTGACGGTGACCGTGGTGGTGAACGGCAGCGGCGTGGGCAGCACGTGGCCGCCGTTGGTGGCGTAATCGGTATGCTCGCCGATGATGTTGGCGCGCGCCGGCGCTTCGGCGGTGAACTGTCTCACGAGGGCATCTCCGCTTTGGTTTCGCGCAAGGAACGTGCAGCCTGTTCCGGCAGCACGTCGGCCAGGAAGGTTCCCGCCCCCAGCTCGCAGCCGGCGAGGTATTTCAGCTTGGTGGACGTGCGCGACAGCGGATAGAACTGGATGTGGAAGGGAAAATGGGCTTCCTCGCCCTTGGGCGCCGCGTAGACGATCATGATGTAGGGCGTGATGCGCTGAAAGAACGTGTCGTACATCCCGGCGACCTGGCCCAGCAGCCGCGCGCAATCGGCAACTTCGTCCGCGGTGAGATCGGAAGGCCTGGGCCGGAACGCCTTGGGCGCGATCCAGACTTCGTAGGGGAAGCGCGCGAACGGCGGCACGAAGGCCGAAACCGTGGCAGTGTCGGCGACACGGTAGGTCTCATCCGTCGCAAGCGGCGCGAGCCTGAAGCCTTCGCGGAAGCCGGCCACCATGTTCTCGACGATCGGCGGCAGATAGGAGAAGGCGTAGATCTGGCCGTGGGGATGGTGCAGCGTGACGCCCGCCTCTTCGCCGCGGTTCTCGAACGGCATCACGAAGCGGACAGCGGGCATTTCCAAAAGCGCGCGGATGCGGTCGCCCCACACCTTCACCAAGAGTTCGCGCCGGCTTTGGGCCAGCGTGCCCATCGACGCGGTGTGATCGGAGGAATAGACGATCACCTCGCAATTGCCCTTGGCGTCATCGACCTTGAGGCCGGGGATCGGCTCCGGCTTGGGGCTCGTCAATTGCAGCGACGAGAAGCGGTTGTCGAACACGGCGATCGAGAAGGCATCGAGCGGCAGCTCGCCGTCCGGCGCGTTGGGACAGAACGGGCATGCATCCTGGGCGGGCTTGTAGGTGCGCGACTGACGGTGGGCCGAATAGACCACCCACTCGCGCCGGATAGGATGCCAGCGCCGGTGCGAGCTGGACGTCACGCGGTGGACCTCCCGGCCCTGCCAATCGGGAGGGCCGGAGAATTCCCCGTACAGATGCAGCAGCCGGCCGTCCGGCATGCTGAAAGTGGTGGTGGGCAGGCCGGAGGACTCTTCCGTCATCTCACCACCAAGTTGCGTAGAGCGCGATCAGGATGGCGACGATGGCGCCCGAGGCGATCTTGAACGATTTGGTCGTCGAGTAATCGACGTTGGTCACGTCCACCGTCACGTTCTCGGGCTTCAGCTTCTGCAGGAACGAGGTGAGGATCGCCAATCCCAGGCAGATCAGGAACGTGTAACCCATCCGGTTCAGGAACGGGATGTTGCTGAGAAAGACGAGTGCCGTCGTCAACTCGTGGTTCGGCTGAATGAACGGCAGCAGTGCGATCTTGTCGCCGAGATAGCAGACGGCCGAGATCAACACAGAGCCGACCGCCGCGACAAGCGCGCCGGCCTCGGTGGCCCGCTTCCAGAACAGGCCGAGCAGGAAGATCACGCAGATGCCTGGTGTGAAAAAGCCCGAAAAGTCCTGGATGTACTGGAAGGCCTGGTCGAACCCTCCGATCAGCGGCTTTGCCACTAGAACCGCAATCACCAGCGAGGAGATGGCGATGACGCGGCCGGTTATCACCAGCGTCTTCTCGCTCGCCTGTTTCTTGAAGGCCCGGAAGACGTCCATGGTGAAGATGGTGGCGATCGAGTTCACCTTCGACCCCATCGAGGCGATGATCGCCGCGATCAGAGCCGCGAACACGATGCCGAGCAGGCCCGGCGGCAACAGCGTCATCAGCGTCGGATAGGCCTGGTCGTTCTTGATGCCCGGCGCGATGATGACCGCGGCGATGCCCGGCACCACCACGAGCAGCGGGATCAACAGCTTCAGGAAGGCCGCCAACACGATGCCCTTCTGGGCTTCGTGGATCGACTTGGCCGCCAATCCGCGCTGGATGATGTACTGATTGAAGCCCCAATAGCTGACGTTGGCCACCCACATGCCGCCGAGGATGACCGACAGACCCGGCAGTTCCTTGTAGTGCGGATTGTCGGGGTGGAGGATCATGTGGAAGTGGTTGTCCGGAACCATTTGCGCCAACATCTGGAATCCGTGCAGGGCACCCAGCGCGCTGACGTCGCCGGAGACCCGCGTCAGGGCGATGAACACGATCACCAATCCGCCCAGAACCAGCATCGTCACCTGCACGACGTCGGTCAGCGCGATGGCCTTCAGTCCGCCGTAGAGCGCATAGGCGCCGGTGAAGGCTGCCAGGATCAGCATGCTTTGCATCTGGGTAAAGCCGGTCACCGTCGAGAATGCGGTTGCGCCCAGCCAGATGATCGAGGTCAGGTTGACGAAGACGTAGAGGATCAACCAGAAGATCGCCATCACGAACTGGATGTTCGGTCCGTAGCGGCGCTTCAGGAACTCCGGCATGGTGTAGATCTGGTTCTTCAGGAACACCGGCAGGAACAAGACGCCGACGATCAGCAGCGTCAGCGCCGCCATCCATTCGTAGGATGCGATGCCGAGCCCGATGGCATAGCCCGATCCCGACATGCCGATGATCTGCTCGGCCGAGATGTTGGCCGCGATCAGCGAGGTGCCGATCGCCCACCACGGCAGCGCGCGCGATGCCAGGAAGTAGTCCTGCGCGTCCTTCTTGTGTCCCTTCTTCTCGCGGCTGACGAGTTGCGCCAGCACGAAGATGAAAAGGAAGTACCCGATCACCACCGCGATGTCTGTGTGCGAAAGATGCATTCGTTTTCCCCCGAAGTCCGTGCCTGCCGGATGCGGGCTGTTTTAGCCTCATTTTCAGCGGGCTACTACCAGCCATGTCGTCTCGACCCACAGCCCCCCTCAGGGGGCCCGCGGCAAGTCGACGCCGCCCGCTCTGCGGCAGGCGGAACCTTCTGCATCGTTCGTCTTCTCTCTCGGAAAGGTGCCGACGGCACCGCCTGAACGGCACGACCGACCGCGGGCAGCGCCCAGCGGCCGCGACTTGGCGCTCCGCAGCGCAGACCGCTCGCGGCCGCATCGAGCGGCGGCGTGAGGCGGCCTGCCGATTGCGCCGATTCCATGCCTTTGCCCGGCACCCGCTGGTAGAATATACGCGTCTGGTCCAGCACGGTTCGAGGGTCGCGTGAGGCCGCTGCACATCGGAATCGCCGGCACGGGAAAAATCGCGCGCGAACGGCACATTCCCGCCATCCGGCAGGAGCGCGCGTTCGAACTCGTCGCCTGCGCCAATTGCTGTGCGCCGGTCGAAGAAGTACCGAACTACGGCACGCTCGATGAAATGCTCGCGGCGTGCCGCGAGCTGGATGCCGTGGCGATTTGCTCGCCGCCGCAGACCCATTATGACGTCGCGCGGGCCGCGCTCGAGCACCGCAAGCATGTGCTGATGGAAAAGCCGCCCTGCCCCACCGTGCTGCAGCTTGACCATCTGCACGAGCTGGCCGGGCATGCGGGCCGCACCCTGTTCCAGACGTGGCACTTGCGCCACCTTCCTGCGGTGGATGCCTTCCAGCGCTGGCTGATGTCGCGAACGATCCGCCGCGGCCGGATCGTCTGGAAGGAGGACGTGCGCCGCTGGCACCCCGGGCAGGCCTGGCTGTGGCAGACCGACGGATTCGGCGTTTTCGACGCCGGCATCAACGCCCTGTCGATCCTGACGAAGGTCATCCCCGATCCGATCTTCGTCCGCTCGGCTGATCTCTTCATCCCGTCCAACTGCCAGACGCCCATTGCGGCTTCGATGAAGCTCGAGACGGGCGAGGCTGAAATCTCCGCGGAGTTCGACTTCCGCCACAAGGCCGAGACGGTCTGGGACATCGAATTGGCGACCGACGACGGCACGGCACGGCTGATGGCCAGCGAAAACAGGCTGATTCTCGACGACGGCGAACAGCCTCTGGACACGACGGTGGACGAATACGCCTGTCTGTACCGCCACTTCGACCAGCTCATCGGGGAACGCCGCTCGGACGTCGACGAACGGCCTCTGAAGCTCGTCGCCGACATCTTCCTGGTCGGCCGCCAGCATGCCGTGGAACCGTTCAATATCGGCTGACCGCGCCAGCAATCCACGGCAATCCTCGTCAAACCGTTTGAGTTTGGATTTGTCTGATTTAATATCCGCCCGCCGGCGTGGGCCGGCCAAACAGGAGAGGGAGATGACTTCGGGAAGACTATTGCTGACAGCGTGCGCCGCGGTGGTTCTGGCTCTCGTGTCAATCGACGCGCAGGCAAAACCCGTTCAGATGGCGCCCTTCGGAAAGACCGCCGACGGCAAGGCGGTCGAGATCTACACTTTGACCAACAAGAACGGGCTTGAGGCGCGAGTCATGACCTATGGCGCCACCCTCGTCTCCCTCAAGACGCCGGACCGGACCGGCCATTTGGCCGACATCGTGCTGGGCTTCGATTCGGTCGATCCCTACGTTGCGGGGGTTCCTTTCTACGGCGCCACGATCGGCCGCTTCGCCAACCGCATCGCCGATGCGCGCTTCACGCTTTACGGCAAGACCTACGACATCACCAAGAACGACGGCCCCAACAGCCTTCACGGCGGCAAGGGGTTCGACAAGCGGCTGTGGAAGGCCGAGCCGTTCGAGAACAAGCTGGGGCCGGGCGTGAAGTTCACCTATGTCAGCGCTGACGGCGAAGAGGGTTATCCCGGCCAGGTGACGGTCCACGTCATTTATCAGCTGCGCAACGACAACGACCTGAGCATCGAATACGACGCGGTGACCACCAAGCCGACGCCGATCAACCTGACCAACCATTCGTACTTCAACCTGTCGGGCGACACGAACAAGACGATCCTCGACGAGAAGCTGATGATCAATGCGGACCGCTTCACGCCGGTGAATGCCACGCTTATCCCGACCGGGGAACTGAAGCCCGTGAAGGGCACGCCGTTCGATTTCCGAAAAGCCACGGTGATCGGAACGCATATCGACGACAACGACGAGCAGGTCAAGTTCGCGCACGGCTTCGACGACAACTGGGTGCTGAACAAGACGAAAGCCGGCGCCATGACGCTGGCCGCCGTTCTCACCGACCAGGGCACCGGACGCGTGGTCGAGGTGCGCACGACGGAGCCCGGCATCCAGTTCTATACGGGCAACTTCATGGACGGCAAACCAGCCGGCAAGGGAACCGTCTACAAGTACCGCACGGGGCTGACGCTCGAAACGCAGCACTATCCGGATTCGCCCAACCAGCCGAAGTTCCCCAACACGATCCTGAAGCCCGGCCAGACCTTCCACTCGCGCACGGACTTCATCTTCAAGACCGTCAAGTGAAGTCTCTCCCCGGCCTTGCTAGCGAGCGGCGCTCTCGCCGCTCGTTTTTTTTTGAGCACGACGACGGCGCACGTGGTCACGTAGAGCCAATCCGGTTGGCCTCCGCCATATTGTCTGATAAATTCGATTAGCTGGGTTCTTGAAGGGGATTGCGAATGAAATTCGGTGCCTCGCTTGCTCTCGTCCTCATCGCCGCCGCTTTTGCCGCGCCCGCGCCGGCGCAGGTCAAGACCGAGGTGCCAGATGTCGTGCCCGGCGCCAAGCCGGTCGCGGTGGAGCGCATCAAAGTCCACGGCGCATCGCTCGAGGGCAATTTGGAGGGCGACGCCGTCGACCGCGACGTGATCGTCTTCCTGCCGCCCAGCTATGCCGGCGATCCGGCGCGGCGCTATCCAGTCGTCTATGCCTTGCACGGTTATTCGATCGGCGCCGAACAGTGGACCAAGGAAATCCACGTGCCGCAGACGATCGAAGGGGCGTTTGCCAAGGGTGTCAGGGAAATGATCGTGGTGCTTCCCGATTCAAAGACCCTGCATAACGGCTCGATGTATTCCAGCTCGGTCACCACCGGCGACTTCGAGGATTTCGTGGCCCGCGATCTCGTCGCCTATATCGATTCCCATTACCGCACGATCCCCGACCGCATGAGCCGCGGTCTCGTCGGCCACTCGATGGGTGGCTACGGCGCGACCCGCATCGGCATGAAGCACCCCGACGTGTTCGGCAGCCTCTACATCATGAGCCCATGCTGCCTGTCGGCGCGCGAGGCCCCGCCGCCGGCGATGGCGGCCGTGCTGGAAGCGATCAAGAGCCCGGCTGAAGCGGTGAAGGCGGACTGGTTTGCCCGCGCCACACTGGCCGCCGCCGCCGCGTGGTCGCCCGATCCGCAGAATCCCCCGCTCTATCTCGACCTGCCGACCAAGAACGGCGTCGTGCAGCCGACCGTGCTCGCCCGCTGGGCCGCCAATGCGCCGCTGGCGATGCTCGATCAATATGTCTTCAACTTCCGCATGTATCACGCCATCGCGATCGACGTGGGCGACCAGGACGGGCTCAAGACCGACACCACCGAGCTGCACCGCCTTCTGGATCTCTACGGCATCGCCAACAGCTTCGAAATCTACACCGGCACGCATACCAGCGCGGTGGCGGACCGCTTCCAGAACCACGTGCTGCCGTTCTTCAGCCAGAACCTGTCATTCACCCAACCCGGCGCAGCACGTTAGCGACAGTCTGGAAGGCTGATACTGGCCGTAACACCAGTGTATTCGAGACGGCGCGGCTTGCTCTTGCCCGCCGCCCCGCAGGTGACGAGGAACGGCCGTTGCGTGTCCATGCCCGGAAACGCTCCCTGACGCTTTTCGAGGGTCAGCGTGCGCGTTTTGTCGTGCCAGACGATGCGCAGGGTCGCGTATTCCCCTTTGGTGTAACCGTAACCGTCGCCGGCATCATCGTAGAGAGCGAACGACCCGTCCGCGCCTGGATAGACGCGGATTTCGACCGGGTCCGAGGTCTTCTGGTCGGCATATTGGATCATCGGCCCCAACGGCAGCACGCTGCCGGCCCTCGCATAGACCGGAATTGTCGCAATGTCGGCTTTCGCGACGAGCGTTCCCGCCGACTGTTTGTCACCGCTCCAGAAATCGTACCAGGGCGATTTTCCCGGCAGATAGACCTCGCGCGTGACGGCTCCTTGCTGCACAACCGGAGCGACAAGCAGCGCCCTGCCGAACATGTACTCGTCGACGATCGACCCCACCTTGGGATCGTTCTGAAAGTCCATCACCAGCGCGCGCATCATCGTGCCGCGATTGTGTGTGACCTCCCACGACAGCGAGTAGATGTAGGGCAGCAGGCGATAGCGCAAGCGGTCGTAATCAATCAGGATCTTCTGCGTATCCGCCGGGAACTGCCAGATCTCCTTGGGATGACTGGTGCCGTGGACGCGGAACATCGGATTGAACACGCCGAATTGGTACCAGCGCGTGAACAACTCCGAATACTCCGGTGTCTTCGGGTCGCCGCCGAAGAACCCCCCGATGTCCGCCGACCAGTAGGGGATTCCACTGAGGGTGAAGTTGAGCGCCTCCGGTATCTGATGCTGGAAATAATCCCACTTGCCCTGAGTGTCGCCCGACCACGTGATGGCGCCATTCCTCTGTTGGCCCGAATAGGCCGAGCGGGTGAGGATGAACACACGCTTGTCGGGCTGGTCGCGCTGCATACCGTCGTGGACCGCGGTTGTGTGCAGAAGGGGATACGCGTTGTAGACGATGCCGCCGGAACCCGCCGCAGTTTCCTGGGCGCGCATTTCGCCCCACTGGCCGCTCAATTCGGCTTCGCTGGCGTCCAGCCACCAGCCGTCGAATCCGAGCACGCCCAGATTGCGCATGATCTGGCGCCAATAGATGTCGCGGCCGGCCGGCGAGTAAGCGTCGTACCAGCGACCCACGCCTTTCGGATACACGTTTGTGTAAACCGGCGTGAGCATCGCGTGCGCCGCCTCGAGTTCGGCAAGGTTCTGCAGTCCCAAATCGAACCGCGGCCACACTGAGATAATGACGTGCACGTTCTCGTCGTGCAGCGTCTTGACCATACCAGCAGGATCGGGATAGCGGGCCGGGTCGAACTTGTGGCTGCCCCACTGGCCTTGCGGCCAGTATTGCCAGTCCTGCACCACGGCATCGATCGGCACGTTCAGCGCGCGGTATTTGGCGGCGACGTCCAGCAATTCCTGCTGATTTTGGTAGCGCTCCTTCGACTGGAATAAGCCCCAGGTCCAGCGCGCCATCATGGGTGCATCGCCGGTCAGATGACGATAGCCGGCCACCACATCGTCGAGCTTGGGACCGTAGATGAAGTCGTAGTCGATGCCGCCGCCCGCTTCGGAGCGGAATTCCACGGCAGAGGGATTGGCCGGATCGGCGACACCCACGTCGGTCACGGCCGCGTTGTTCCATAGGATGCCGTACCCGGTTTGCGCCACCAGCAATGGGACCGCCACATCGCGATTCTCCTGCTGGAGATGAACCGTGGCGCCGCGGTAGTCCATCAGGCTGTTAGGATGCTGACCGAGGCCGAAATAACCGCCCTTGGCGACGAAAGCCTGGCCGACCGCCTGCGATCCCTCGGACGAGGCCGGTGTGGAGCGCGTAGCGGAGGTCTCCTGAAGAATGAGATTGCCTGACGCATCCAGGAATGACACTGCGCCGCTTGCCCGATCGATGCGAACCTGCAGCGCCGAAGTCGAGACGGTATAGCTCGCCCTGGTTTCGGTTAGGCGCCAGTCGATCTTTTCAGGTTGTGCAATGACGGACGGGTTGTAGGCACCTTTCCAGGCGCCGTTGCGGAACGCAGCCACGTGAATGATCCGCGGCGACCACGGCTCGATCACGAGGTTTCCCTGGGGCGTTTCGAGCCGCACGCCTGTGTCCGTACTCACGACTCCCTGGCCGGCAAGCGCCGGCGACAGCGCCAAACCCACGGCGACAAAAATGCAAAGAGCGTGGCTGGTCCGCATTGATATCTCCAGGCATCGCCACCGGCCACCGCAGCGGCCCGTGCACGCATCATCATCTCGCTCTCGGCGGCATCACACAGACGTGTACTCGAGCAACTGAATGCAGGTGGGCGCGATCAAAAGCGTTTTTGCCGTTGCATCAAAGGCATCTTCCACAATCGCGACCTCGGGCGGCTTGCCCACGACGTTGCGGGCGTCGAGCTTGGCGGCCGTCAATGTCCAGCACCTCCCCTTGCCATCCGGGTTGAAGCCGGCAAGGCCCAGCCCGAGCGATTGCGCTGTCTCCGTGGCGTTCACGATGACCACGATCAGCGCCTTCCTGTCGGCCGAAAGCGCCGCCGCGACGTCGAGCGGCCAAGTCGCGCTGCCGGTGTTGGTCTTGGGTTGGTCGCCGCCGGGCGGATATTTCGGCGGCGGCACCGGCGAATTGCCGGTGACAGCCACTGGGATTTTGCCGAAGTGGCGGTTGTAGAGCTGGAACACGCGTCCCGACGCGCTGATGACCGAATGGGTGCGGTCGTAGTCGAGCCACGACATGCCCATCGTGTAGGCCGTCATGTCGATGAAGTCCGAGTGGCGCAGGAACTCGTTGAGCATGCGCGCAATGGCGAGGCAGCCCTTGAAATCCTGCTGGAAGTGATAGGCCCACTCGTCGAAAAACACCTTCACCTTGCCGTCGTCGAGCTTAGGGAAGCGCTTCTTGTACTCCTCCCAGCAGTCGGCCATCGTGGCCACGCGCTGCGCCGGCGCCTGCGCCCATTCGACGAGCGACAGCGTGATGTCGATGTTCTTGCCGGTCGCCAGATCGAAGTGCTTGTTCTCCGGCGGATAGGTGTGGGTGGCCAGCGCATCGAACTTGCCGTAGCAGTCGGCCAGCATGCCGCCCGCCCAATCACGATCCGAACCGTAGGGAACCAGCGGGCTTCCCGAACCGGGCAGGATGCCCTGGCCCGTCGTCATCTCGTCGACGAAGCCGCCCGGCACCACCAGGTAGACCGTCGGATCCACCTTGCGGATCGCATCGGCGAACAAATTGTGCTTGATCGTGTACTGATCAAGCGCCATGTGCCCCATCTGCCAGTGGCCGTACATCTCGTTGCCGACGTTCCAGTAATGGACCTTGTAGGGCTCCGGGTGGCCGTTGGCGGCGCGTTGGGCGCCCCATTCGGTGGTCGCGGCGCCATTGACGTATTCGACCAGATCGGCGCCCGAACGCGGCTCGCCAAATCCCGTGTTGATGCACCAATAAGGTTCGACGCCGAGAATGTCCCGGCACATCTGCAAGAGTTCGTCGACGCCGACGTCGTTGGGCTGCACGGCATGCCATGCCGGATCGAGGATCGGCGGGCGCCTGTCGGGATCGCCGATGGTATTCTTCCAGTCGTAGCCTGAGATGAAATTGCCGCCCGGCATGCGCAGGATCCTACAGTCCATCTCCTTCATCAGCGCCATGGTGTCGGCGCGGAAGCCCTTGATGTTGTCCGCCGGCATCAGCGAAACCGCACCGACGCGGAACGTGCCTGCACCCTTGCCCACGATCTCGAGCCGGCCCGCCACCGTGTCGGCCTTGCAGGCGAACTTGAGCGGGATCGTCGCCCAGTCCTTGCCCGCGGCGAGGCGAAGCGTTTGCCGCTCGTGCGTGCCCTTGCCCCAGATCAGGGTGACGGAAACCTGCGCCCCTGGATCGGCCGCCACGACCACGCGGCCGACATAGTCCTTCTTCATCAACGGAAGACCGCCCTGCGCGATGCCGCGCGGGTTGGCGCCCGCGAGATGGACGACGGGACTGTGCTCGCCCACATAGGGCGTGGAGGCATCCATCGTGACCGCCGCATCCGGTCCCACCGGCACCCATTTGTTGGGCTGCGGCATCATCCTGCGGCTGAAGCCGGTCGGCGCCGGCAGCGGTTTGGAATCCACCGGATGGAAGAACTTGCGGTCGTCGAGCACCTCGCTCCAGAAACTGTAGTTGATGAGATTGCCGATGTGCTCGATGAAGCCGCCGTACATGTAATCCGTGAACGGCGTGCCGGTCTTGCCGACATCGATCACCGCGGCAAGCGAAGCTCCGTCCGCTGCCCGCGCCGGCAGTGCGGAAAGGAGGCCGAGGGCGAGAGATCCTTCGAGCGCTCCGCGCCGCGATACCAGAAGACTGTCCTTATCGGGCATGTGCCAACTCCCACTTGAACCGCGCTCCATCCAATCCGTCCGATTGCGGACTGGGGCTGTCCGCCTTTACCGATCCGTCGCCCGCATCCAACCTGAGATACCGGTCGGTCTGCAAGGACATCAGGACCAGGTCCCCGGTCGGCGTCTCCATCCACTGGAAGGTCTCGGCCGTCGATGGCGTGGTTTTCGCAATGACCGTCGTGCCGTCCGCGTGCACCGAAACATACGAGCTTCCGCGCCGCAAGGCGGCCCGACCCAGCCCCATGTCGACGATCTTGAACACGGCGGGCTTGCCGGCCCGGATCACGCTTCCCGCCGCCGACAATCCCGTCTTGGCGTCGTACGACAGGAGCCTGACCGAGCGCCCGTACGGAATGGGGCGCATCAGGCCATGCGGCCTGGGCTCGTACACCGTCATGGAATCGAAGTCGGCATAACCGCCCGCTCCGCCGCCGTTGTGGTAGGCGAACAGCGTGTTGCGCACGCCCTGGAAGGTCGTGAGTTGGAAAACCGACGTGAACGGCGCGCCTAGCGGCACGAATTTCTTGCCGTTCATCGAATAGCTGAAGCGGTGCTTCTCCTTCAGGTAGTCGCTGACGGCACGCAGCCAGACGCGCGCTGCCTTCAGCTTGACCCGGCTCGTCTTGCGGGTCTGCTGGTCGAACTGGACGAGCCAGAGGCCTTTCGCATCCCGCTCGACGCCGATCCAGGCATAGGGCAGCGAGAACAGCGCCAGACCGGCCGCGTCGCCGGTCTGCATCCCCGAGGCGTCGAGCACGGCCGTTACGGTGGAATACGGGCCGACGGCGCGCTGCGTCAGGCTGTTGCGCGCATCCCAGATGCTGGCGGCGGGTAGCGCGTGCAGCCTCAGGTAACCAGGACGCTCGCCGAGCGACCATGCCGTGTCGTCCGGAACGTGGCTCCATTGCCAGATCGGCTTCAGCCCTGCGCCCGAGAAATCGTCGTTGCGGTCGTAAGGCGCGTGCGGAAGTTCCGTCGCGCCTGTGTCCGGCTTCACCCAGGTCCGCGGCACGCGCGCGAGGTTGCCGGGAAGACCGAAATACGGCCAGCCGTCCTTCCAGGTGACGGGCGACAGCGCGGTGAGCCGCCCCAGCGAATTGTAGTCCATCATCGAGAATCCCCACCACGCGCCGGATGGCGTCTGCACGATCCCGCCCTGATGGAGATTGAGCCGCCCGTTCGGCGCCGGGTCCGGCGGCGTGAACTCGAACGGCGGGGAAGTCTGCGGCGGCGTCCTCTCGGCGATGCGGTAGCCTTCGGCCATGCCGAAATCCGAATCGATGCAGATCGCAGGCAGCACCTCGTAAGGTCCTTCCGGGTGGTCGGCGCGGGCCGCCGCCATGCGCATGTGGTGATCCCACCACGCACTGATGATGTAATACTTGCCGTTGATCTTGTAGAAATGCGAACCCTCGCCCATCAGGCTGTCCGGCGGGAACAGCTCGCGCTCGGTGCCGGGCACCATGTCGGTGAGATCGTCGTTGAGCTGCGCGATGTGGATGTTGCGGTAGCCCCACACGGCATAGACCTTGCCGTCGTCGTCGAACAGCACCGAGAGGTCGTGGAACGAACGCTTCATCGGCGTACACGTCCACGGACCCGCGGGATCGGTGGCGCGAAAGACCTGCGTGGTCTGGCGATTCACGTTGCTGAAGATATAGAAGGTGCCGTCGTGATAGCGCAAGCTCGGCGCCCAGATGCCTTGGCCGTAGACGTTCTTGCCGCCTTCCATGCGGTATTCCGGTCCGAGGTCCAGCTTGTCCAGCGCATAGGAGAGAAATTCCCAATTCACCAAATCCTTCGAGTGGAGCACCGGCAGGCCCGGCATGCTGTGCATGGTGGTGCCCGTCAGGTAGTAGTCGTCGCCCACGCGGATGAGATCGGGGTCCGAGAACTCCTCGTAGAACAGCGGATTGGTATAGGTGCCGTTGCCGTTGTCCGCCGTCCAGGTGGCCGACCTGGGTCCCGCGTCGGCGCCGAAGACCAGCCCCAGCCCAAGCAGAACTGCGCATGCACGAGCGATCACGTTGTTCCCTCCCGGCAATGGCGCGCCCGCGGGGTGCTCCCGCTTAATCCGGAAGCTCGACGGCGTTCGCCACCGAAAAGCCCGCCGACTGATAGACGATGCCGCTGTCCGGCTGACCGGATCCGACGCTCACCGTGTACTGACCAGCCATCACCTGGCGCACGCCGTCCGCCCTGACAAAGCTGAGATCGCGCGGCGACAGTTCGAACACCACCGGGCGCCGTTCACCTGCCTTCAGTGAAATGCGCTCGAAACCGCGCAGTGCCATGCGGGGCGCCGCGTCGAAGGCGGGCGGGATCAAATAGAGCTCCGCCACCTCCTCCCCGTCGCGGTCGCCCGTGTTGGTCACTTCCGTGGTGACCTTCACGCCCTGCTCGGCCGTTCCGTTGACGGGCTCCACCGCCACCGGCGCGTAACTGAAGGCGGTGTAGCTGAGGCCGTAGCCGAACGGATAGACGGGCGTGCCGGCAAAATAGCGATAGGTGCGTCCCTTCATGGAGTAAACGTCGAACGGCGGCAGGTCCGCGACCGAGGCGTAGAACGTCAGCGGCAGACGGCCCGCGGGATCGGTCTTGCCCGAGATGGCGTTTGCCACCGCCAATCCGCCCGCCTGCCCCGGATACCAGGCCTCGATGATGGCCGCCGCGTTGTCCTTTGCCCATTGCAGCGCGAGCGGACTGCCGTTCATCAAGACCATGATGAGGGGCTTGCCGGTTGCCTTGGCCTGCTCGAGGTATTCGCGCTGATCGGCGGGAATCTCCAGCGAAGTCCTGTCGCCGCCGGAGAAGCCGTCGACGTGAACCGGCGACTCCTCCCCCTCAAGATCCGAGGTGATTCCGACCACAGCGACGATGACGTCTGCATCGGCGGTCGCCGCCCTGAGATCGGCTTGTGGAGTTTGCGATATCCGCTTCCAGACCAGATCGGCCCCGGACAGCCCGTGCGCGTCGGCGATCACGCGCAGCGGATAGCGCTTGCTCTTCTTCAGTGTGAAATTGGCGAATTGCGGCAGCCTTCCCCACGAGGAGCGCCCGATTTTGCCGATCGGTTTGCCGTCAAGGGTTGCGCTCGCCAGCATGCCTCTGAGCGAGATTCGGTAGACGCCGGATGCGGGCGGAACGAGATATCCCGTCCAAATCACCCGGTGATCGCGTGCGACCTTGGCCGAGTCGTTGCCACGTGGAGCCACATCCGGTTCCACGCGCGTGAGCACCGGTTTCCTGGCGTAGGTCGTCGACCGCAGCTGATCCAGAATCTTGTCGAATGACGTGGCGCTGATCGAGGGCGGCCGTGTCGCGTTGAAGTACTGGGCACGCAGCCCCGGCTTGCCATCCGGGGTCCTGAGTGCCGAAACCGGAACGGAGTCGCCGTCAGTGATCGAGGCCCCGAACGGCGCGTAGGCGATCCTGGTGCCGGGCAGCGCCTTCTTGAGCCCATCCAGGACTGAAATCGGGGGTGCCGAGAGCATCGAGGAGTAGTTGCCCCGCAGAACCCGTGTGGCATCCGCCAGCGGGCCTACGACCGCGATCCTCAGCCCCGGCTTGAGCGGCAAGATTCCGTCGTTCTTCAACAGGACCAGGCTTTCCTCCGCAGCCTTCAGCGCCAGCGCGCCATGCGCCGGCGTCGTCAATGGAAGCGACGGTGCAGGCTTGGCATCGGGTCTGTCGAGGCCGGGCAGGTCACCGGTTCGATAGCGCGCCGAAAACAACCGCACCAGGGCACGGTCGATGTCGGCCTCTGAAATCAGGCCGCGTTGCAGCGCCTCCTTGTAGCGCTCCGCCACGACGTTCACGGCGCCGAGTAGTGTGTCGCCGTTGCATTCGTTGTCGACGCCGGCCTTCAGCGCGGCGGCCACCGCCGCAGCCTGGTCGGGCACGTAATTGTGATGGTCCGCGATGTCCTTGACGGCATCGCAATCGGACACCACATAGCCCTTGAATCCCCAGGCGCCGCGCAGCCGCTGCTTCAGCAACAGGTCGTTGGCGCAGGCGGGTTCGCCGTCCACGCTGTTGTAGGCGCACATGATGGAGCCCGCCTGCCCGTCCACAATCGCCGCGCGGAAAGCCGGCAGATAGCTGTCCTCGAGATCGTGCGCAGAAACATCGATGTTGACCGAATGCCGCGTCGATTCCGGGCCGCTGTGAACGGCAAAGTGCTTGGGGGTGGATATGACATCGGGAAGATCGGGATCCGGACCCTGCATGCCGCGCACATAGGCGACCGCCATGCGGGCGGAAAGAAACGGGTCTTCCCCGTAGGTCTCCTGGCCCCTGCCCCAGCGCGGGTCGCGGAAAAGATTGATGTTGGGCGACCAGGTGTCCAGGCCGGTGCCGATTCGCCCGATATGACCCGTTTCACGCGCCAGCGCGTGCAAGCCGCGATTCTCGTCGCTGATGGCCGTGGCGACGTCATGGACCAGGTGCCGGTCGAAGGTCGCGGCAAGCCCGATCGGCTCCGGAAAATTCGTGGTCGGCACCGTGCCGATCGCACCGTGGAGGGATTCCGTCCACCAGTTGTAGGCCGGGACGCCCAGACGCGGGATCGCCGGTGCCGTGTTGGCAAGCTGTACGATTTTCTCGTCCAGGCTCAACTTGGCCACGAGCGCGGCAGCCATCCGGTCCGCCTGTTCGCGCGGAGCGGGCGCCGTGCCGTCCGCCAACGCCGACGCGCAGATGAGGGACAGCCATCCCAGAAGCCCGACGGCGAAATCGCGAATTCGCATCAGTGGTGGTCCTCTCCAGCTTGCCGGCCGATCGCCTAGCGACGACCGCTAGCCGCCATCATCGTAAGGTCGCGGGGATGTACAAGTAAATTGTCTGAGAAAAAAGGGCCGGCGGAAATACCGCCGGCCCAATCCGAGGGGGGAGGAGATTACATCTTGAAGTGCAAGCCGGCCGTGAAGCGGCGCCCAAAGGCCACCACGTCGACGGTCTGATCCGGCCAACGACCACGGGTGCTGTACGCCTGATTGAGGAGGTTTGTCCCCTCAACATAGACGTTGATCTGATCGGTGATATCGTAACTCGTGCTGAAGTCGATCGCCCACGCCGTGTTGACGAAGGTCGGTTCGATGCCGAACGCCGTGCCGTTCTGGCTCTGGCCGAAGTGATCGAGGTACGTATCGCGCCAGTTGGCGGCCACGCGGAACTCGAAGCCTTCTTTGTCGTAGAAGACTACGAAGTTCGCAGAATCTGCCAGACCGGTCACGGCAAATGCGCTGCTCGTCAGATCGTTCGGATTGTAGTTCTTGTCGGTCTGCACGATGGTTCCGTTGATCTGATAACCGAATCCCGAATCGCCGAACATGTGCTGCCAAGCGAGCTCGAGGCCGTACACATTGGCTTTCGGTCCGTTCTTCGGCTGAGTCAGAGCAAACACCGCCACCGACGGTGTGCATCCCGGAATCGGCGTGAAGTGGTCCGGTCCGACGCAGGTGTACGGATCGGTCACCACATTGGAATCGACCGCGCTCGGGAACGTCAGGCTGGTCGTACCGTTGACCACGAAGTTGGTGACGTTCTTCAGGAACGCGTTCGCGGCAACATACGAGTTCGGCGCATAATACCATTCCGCCGATACGTCGACGTTGTCGGACAGGAACGGTTGCAGCGTCGGGTTGCCAGAGTTGGCGGTGAGCGACCCCGTGCGGCCGCCGTAGGACGTGTTCGGGGTCATTTGGTTGAGCGACGGACGAGTCAGGGTACGCGACGCGTCGAACCGGAATTGCAGGTCGTCCGTGGCCATGAGGACCAGGTCGAGGTTCGGCAGCAAGTACTGATAGCTGCTGGGAACCTTGATCTGCGAAGATGCATCGTAATGCAGGTCGTAAGCGGTGTGGTCCGCGGCGTCGATCACCATGTCGTGCAGCGGCGAGAACAGGCCGGCCGATGTCACATCGGTGTATTCGTACCGGACGCCGGCGTTGATCTTCAGCGGCAATCCACCAATCGTCCTCTCGTCCGATGCTGTCAGGTAGAACGAATACGTGTCTTCAAACACCTGCTGGTAGTTGTTGCCGTCGTGAACAACCAGGTCGGACAGCTTGGTGTCCTTGTAGATCGTCGTTCCGTTGGACAGGCAGCACGACCAGTTGAAGCCGGGGATGAATCCCGGTGTGCCGGGCGTGCCGGACGTCGGCGTGCCCAGGCTGCCGATGTAGGCGTAAGCTGCCGCGCGAGAGAACTTCGGCAGTCCGGGGATCGAGGCGACCGTATCCCAACCTGGAATCTCGCGGATCTTGATGGTGCCCGTGAAAAGCGACCTCGGCAGATGGACGCCGGCCGGGGTGAGCGGATTGCCGTTGAAGTAGTTGTGCGAATCCGGACCATAACCGGAGTAAATCTGCCACTGGTTGCCCCAGAAGCTGTCATAGCCGTCCAGCTTGTAGTGGTTCTCCAGCCACTGGGCGCCGAACTTGACTGTTAGGTTGTCTTCCTTCCACTGGCCTTCGAGTTTTGCCTGGTTCACGAGGTTGCGGTTCAGGGACTGCGTCACCACCATCACGTGCGAACCGAGAATACCGTCGGTGCCGACGTTGTAGCCCAGGAACTGCGCATTATTGTTGTAGCTGGTTGCGGCATTGCCGTTCGGGCCATAGCCCACATAGTACGGGATCTCGTGATCGCCCGGCTGAATGACGTTGATGGCCATGCCATTGATGCCGCCTGCCTGCGACGGGCCGTAGCCAACGTCCATATTCGCGGCGCTGAAGTGGTTTTTGCCCGGGTTCAGGGCAGACAAAGCGTAGTCGTAGTCGGCCACGATCGTGAATTTGTTGGTGATGTTCCACTTGGCATTGAGGCCGACATCGTAGGTCTGCTGGACGCCCCAGTTCTCATTTGCGTCGAAGTCCGTCGGCGCGTTGCGGATGTAGCTGACGACTGTGCCATACTTCGACGCTGTCATTTGCTGCATTTCGCCGAAGTTGTTCCAGATCGCATAGGCCCACTGCTGCTCGTGCACGTTGTCACGCGCGTAGTTGGCATCGACCGTGACGAGGAACGCTTCCGTCGGCTGCCACTGCACCGCGACACGAGCATTCTTCTTCTCTTCGCGGATGTAGTTGTAGTCGATGGCGTAGTCCTGCGTGAACCAAACCGGTTTGCCAACCAGGCCTGCTGCCACGCAGCCCGCAACGCCGCTGTTGCACGTCTGACCGATCCAGCCCCAGTTCGAGAACTGTTGCTGCGTGGTCGACAGCGAGGAATAGGCGCCGGCGATGAGGATGCCGAGCTTGCCGTTGGCGAACGTATTGCTGACCAGGAAGTTGGCGTTCGGCGTGACACGGCCGTCATCGGGGGCATATGTGCCCGATACGGCGGCGGCAACCTTCAGGCCTTCATAGTCGAACGGCTTGGGATACTTCACGTTGATGGTCGCGCCGATGGCGCCGGCCGAAAGCGTGGCATCCGGGGACTTGTAGACTTCAAGGGCCGAAACCATGTCGGCAGAAAGGCCGCTGTAGTCGAAGCCGCGCTGGAAGCCATTGTTCGAAATGCCGCCGACGGCCGAAGGCATCGTGCGGCCTTCAAACAGCGTCTCGTTGAACGACGGACCGAAGCCGCGAACCGTGACTTCGGTTGGTTGACCGGTCGTGACGGTGCCGCCGAGGGCGCCCGCACGCGTGACGGTCACGCCCGGGATGCGCATCAGGGCTTGGGCTAGGTTCGAATCCGGGAACTTGCCGATATCTTCCATCGTGATGGCGTCGGTGAGGCCGGTCGCATCGCGCTTGATGTCCAAGCTGCGCTGCAACGATCCGCGAATGCCGGTCACGATGACGGTTTCAACCTGACCTTCCGCCTGTGCAAACGCGGGCGCAGCCACAAAAGCCAACAGGCAAACCCCGCCGAGTAGTGCAGAACGCGTACCGATGCGTTCAAATCTGGTCATACAACCCTCCCTATTTGGTTAGCTCAGTGCCTCTTCGCCCGGTCAAGGCGCGCCCACCTCAAAACCGCGCCCGAGCCTTCGCCCGGATCGGCCTGCGTGTGTCGCGTTTGCATCGGGCATGAGGCCCTTCCCGAGATTGCTTGCGCTCAAGTCGCTCGGACCTCCGCGTTCACAACCACGTGGGAGACGAACCGTCGCCGCGGTACGGACGATTGAATGTTCGATGCGCCCCCACAGTCCCTTAGTGGCGCTTTCCGATTGTTGGATAACGCTACCAATTGAAGACTAGGAGCGAGCCAAAGAGATGTCGAAAGAAATCAGGAATATGGCCGATGATTTGTCCGAGTTATAGCGGGGTCACAACACACATGATTCAAAGAACTTTTTTTCACCGATGCAAAACGGCAATACTCAATACATGCACACACACTCCATGACAATCAGACGTTTGAAGACGGATAAGCCTCATCAAGAAAATCGTCGCAGCTGTGGCCAACTGCACCGACGCCACGATGCGCTTCTTTTACAGTCTGTAATGGATGCCAAAAGTGAAGCGGCGGCCGTAGGCCACGACGTCGAGTACCTGCTCCGCGAAGCGGCCGCGCGTGCTGTAGGTCGAATTGAGCAGGTTCATGGCCTCGAAGTACATCGTCACTTGGTCGGTGATCTCGCAACTCATGCTCGCCACGAGGTCCCAGCTCGGATTGACGAATACCGGTTCCGCGCCGAACGCGGAATTGGGCTGCATCTGGCCGAAGTGATCGAGATAGCTGTCGCGCCAGTTGGCCGCGAGGCGAACCTGCAAACCCTCCTTGTCGTAAAACGCCGTCACGTTGGCCGAGTCGGCCAGGCCGGTCACGGCGAAGTTGCTGGTGGAGATGTCGTGCGGATCATAAGGCTGGTTGGTCCCGACCACGGTCGCATTCGCCTGCAGGCCGAATCCTGTGTCGTCGAACTCGTGCTGCCACGAAACCTCGAACCCGGACACGTCGGCCGACGGGCCGTTGACATACGACGACACGCGGAATTGCGCGAGCTCGCCGGTGGTCGGATCGGTGAGATTGTTCAAGGTCCTGTTGGTGGTGTTGGCGACGATGAAATTGGTCACGCGCTTGAGGAACGCATCGACGGAAAAGTACGAGTTCGGCGCGTAGTACCATTCCCCCGACAGATCCAGATTCCCCGAAAGATAGGGCATGAGGTCGGGATTCTGGCCGGTCGCGACCAGCGAACCCACCCGTTCCGAGGTCGAGAGGATCGTGACCGGACTGATGTTGGGCAGAGGTGGCCGCGTCAGGGTTCGCGACGCGTTGAGGCGGAGCAGCACGTTGTCGGCGACTTCCAGGCTCAGGTCGAAGTTCGGCAGCATGTACTCGTAGCTATTGTGCGCCGTGACCTCATTCAACGAGCCGTACGTCACGAGAAACGCGGTGTGGTCGGATGGCATCACGTTCAGGGCGAGCGGCAGCTCCTGCATGCCGGTCGAGGTCAGGTCCGTCCGCTCGATGCGTATGCCGGCCCGGTACCGCAGCGGCATGCCCGCCAGCGCGGCATCGCCCGTCAGCGTCGCATATCCCGAGAAGTTGTCTTCGAACACCTGCAGGAACGCGTTGGGATTGAGGACCATCTCGAACTTGCCGTGATAGGCCGGCGTGCAGCAACCCCAGTTGAATCCCGGAATGTCGGTCGGGCTGGTGGGATCGCCCAGGGACTCCAAATACCTGTACACGGCCTGCGCGTCGAAGCTCAGCACGCGCTGCGGCAGATTCGCGATACCCTGCCATCCCGGAATGAAGTTACGCGTGCTGAAACTGTTTGTGAACAGGCTGCTGGGCAGGTGAACGCCCGCCGGCAGGCCCGCAACCGGGCCGGACGTGTAGTAGTTGTTGGAATCGGGCCCGTAGCCGGCAAACGCCTGCCACTGGTTGTTGGTGAAATTGTCGTAGCCTGCACGCCGCATGTGATCGGCCAAGTACTGGAATCCGCCGGTCAATTCGAAGTTCTCGCCGGTCCAGGTCGCTTCCAGCTTCGCTTGGTTGACTAGGTTGCGGTTGCGCGCGCTCACCAGCACCATCACGTGCGAGCCTATGATATCGGGATCGAGGAACTCCGCCGCGTTTCCTCCCGGTCCGTACGACGTGAAATACGGCACGACATGTTCGCCGTCTGCCGAAACGGCGATGCCGACATTGTTGCCGTTGGTCGGAGGCGGCGTGCAGCCGGCCGTACAGGACGGGCCGTAGCCCACGTCGGCGGCCATGTTGCTGTGCAGGGTGCCGGGGTTGAGAGACGAGAGCGCGATGTCCGCATCCGCCGCAATCGACAGCGACGGCGTCGCCCGCCAGCGGACGTTCAGGCCGAAATCGAAATCCTGCAGAACCTTTTCGGAGACTTGCGCATCGAAGTCGGTGGGCGTGTTGTAGCGCGTGAAGTCGATGATCGTCCCGTTCGCGCTCGTCGTCACGTTGCGCATCTCGTTGGCGTTGTTCCAGATGGCGACGTTGCTCTGCTGCTCCTTGAGATCGTTGCGTGAAAAGTCGCCGTTCAGCGTGACCAGCAGCGCATCCGTAGGGTGCCACTGCGCCACGGCCCGGCCGCTCTCGCGCATGTTCCAGTTACGGATCTGGTACACGCCGTAGTCCTGGATGAACCACACCGGCCTTGTCGTGTCCGGCACGAGCGTGGCGCCGCAAACCGGTCCACCCTTGAACTGGCAGCGATCCAGATACGTGCCCTCCCAACCCCAGACCGTGACCTCGTTGCTGCTGCTCTTGGTTTCCGAATAGGCGGCGGCAAGAAGGACGCCGAAGCGGTCGTGGTCGAAGGTGTCGCTGAACAGGAACATGCCGTTGGGCGTGAACTTGCCTTCCTGGAGCGCGTAGGTCGTGGAGGTGGATGCGGCAAGGCGCAGGCCCAGGAAGTCGAGCGGCTTGGGATACTTGATGTTGACGGTCGCGCCGATCGCTCCCGGGGAAAGCGTGGCGTCGGCGCTCTTCAGCACGTCGATCTCCTCGACCAGATCCGCGTTCAGCGAACTCAGGTCGAACGAGCGGTCGCCCACGCCCGAGGGCACTTTGCGGCCGTCGAACAGGATCTGATTGAAGGTCGGGCCGAAACCGCGAACCGTGATCTCGGTGGGATCGCCGGTCGAAGTGTCGATGCCGTTCAGGCCGATGACGCCACGGTTCGCGGTGACACCGGGCAGACGCATCATCGCCGTGGCGACATTGGAATCGGGGAACTTGCCGATGTCTTCGGTCGTGATGACGTCTACGCGGCCGATGTTGTCCCTCTTGATGTCGAGATCGCGCTGCAGCGAGCGCCGGATGCCGGAAACCACGACGGACTCCCGCACCGTGTCCTCGCGCAGCTCGGCTGGACGGCCGGCTTCGGGCGATTCCATCGCGGCGCTCCTGATCCGGATGATCAGTCCGCCACTGGGGTCGATCACCATCTCGAGATTCGTGCCGCGAATTAGGCGCAGCACAGCGTCCTGCGCGCTCACTGCGCCGTCGACCGGCGGAGCGCGCACGTCCCGGACGGCGTCCGGGGCAAACAGAATGTTCGTGCCGGTCAACCGCGCAACATCGTTCAGCGATTGCGCGAGCGATTGTGCGCGAATGTTGATCACGCCGGGCTGCGCCAACGCCGCCTGGCCGTCCAAACTCCACAACAGAAGCGCGACAAACAGCTCGAACAACCTCAGAATGCGGTTGCCGAATTTCCTCCCTTGCATGCGGCCCAGCCCCCACACGCGACCGCGCGTATGGCGGTTAGTTCCTCCTCACGTCTTCTCCTCGGTGTTGTTATTGGCGCGGGCTGGATCCAAGGCCAGCCGGAGCCTTTCCCCCTGCATGACCACGACGACCGGAAGCAGCGCGGCAACCGACCGCGCGAAGGCTACGTTGTCGCCGACGTGGTACACGCCGCTGATCCGCATCCGCGCGACGGCGGTGTCGGCCGCTTCGAGCTTCTCCAGCGAATAGCGGTTCATCTCGTGAATTGCAGCGCCGAGCGTGTCGTTCTCGAACACCGCCTGGCCGTTCCTCCAAGCCAGTACGTGTGCCAGATTTGGTCTGTCGATCGCGCTGCCGCCGGGCCCGATCTGCAGGCGCTCGCCCGCCCTGACCAGGCAGGGGTCCTGGGTCAGTCCGCGCCCACCGGTGACCGCCGCCGAACCTTTGGTGACCACGACGGCAAGGTCTGCCCCGTCGCGCTGCACCTCGAAAGCCGCCAGTCCCGCGACGACGAGCTGCGCGCTCGCGTTCACGATGAAGGGACGGGTGTCCTTCTGCGTGAGATGGAAATCGCAGCGTCCCCTGTCGAAATCGACGACGCGCATGTCGTTGGCGAAGCGGACGCAGATGCGCGTGTCGGTGTCGAGAAAGGCCTGCGTGCCGTCACTCAGCACCACGTGCTTCTGCTCACCGACGGAAGTCCCGTAGGTCTCGGCATAGGCGCGCTGGCGGAACGCGAAAAAGGCGCCGGCCGCCGCCAAGGCCGTGGCGCCCGCGAGCACCGCTCCGCGGCGGGTCAGCACCGAAGCCGTCGGGGCAGGTTCGGCAATGCGCTCCCGCCGAAGCGCGCCCGCCGTTTCCCAGGCCTCTGTGACTTCCTCGAATGCCGCAACGTGGGATGTGTCCGCGGCCAGCCAGGCGCGGAACGCCCGCTCGTCGGCCGGCCCTTTGTCATCGGCCCGCAGGCGCGCCAACCATGCCGCAGCTTCTGCCCTCAACTCGGGGGGAACTCTCGTTACTCTCGACATTTCACCAATCGTGAATCCATTCCGTCAGAAACAGCATTGCCCGCGCGATGTGCTTCTCCACGGCACTCTGACTGATGCCGTAGCGGGTGGCGATTTCGCGATACTTCAACCCTTCCAGCCTGTGCAGCAGGAAAATCTCGCGTGTGCGGTCGGGCAGCTTGGCAAGCCCGGCGTTCACTCTGTTAAGACGTTCTCGGGCGACCAGAACCTCATCCTGCAGCGGCGCGTCGTCCGTCTGCTGACCGCTCTGCTCTTCGTTGTCGAAACGCCAGAGCTTTTCGTGACGATGCGCATCGATCGCGATGTTCACGGCCGTACGCACGAGGAAAGCGCTTGGATTTTCAATGGCATGCTCGCTGCGATAGTCTTCAAGCCGCAAATAGGCAGAGTGCAGCAGATCCTCCGCGTCGGCGTGGCCGCGGGTGTGTCGCGTCACGAGTTTCAACAAACCGGCCCAATAGGTTCGGTCTATGCCGCCCCCAGCCATGCCCCCTCCAATTTGATTGAGAACTATAACACCCATCCCCCACAGCGCCCTCCGAAATAATGTTCGGAAAGGAGATGAGGTAGGCGCCAGATCAATCGTCTATCAGTTAGCTGAGCAAATTGTGTGTGCCGCGTCCAACCCGCAAGCCTCGTGCCTTCGCTCAACTTTCGGCAGAAATACCGAGGTGTTGGGATCGCGATGGCTACCGCCGGGCGCCGCGATCCGCTTGCGACGGAATTTCGCCGCGCGACGAAAAAGGTGCGCCGGGCATCCGTCTTAACCTCCCGACCGCTTTGGGCGCATGTGTGGCAAATTTGCCCGGCACTCGGCCGGGCATGATCGGACAAGCGCTCCGGCGGTTCACAGCGGCGGCTGGATCTGCAACGCGCGGCGGAGCGCGTCCATCTTGGCGGCATTGAAGCGTTTGGCGACCGAGGCGGCCGGGTCGTGATCGAAACCGTGCCAAGCGCCAGGATAGACGTGGAGTTCCGTCTGCACTCCGGCTTCGACAAGACGGCGCGCGTATTCGATGTCTTCGCTGACGAACAGGTCGAGCGTGCCCACGCCGATGAACGCCGGCGCCAGGCCTGAAAGATCGCTCACCCGCGCGGGCACGCCCGCGGCCGGCACATGCGGTCCGCCCGGCGCCCGGCCGAGGAACGAGCGCCAGCCATAGCGGTTGGCGTCCGCCTTCCAGCCGATCGTGCCGATGAAGTCCGGCATCTGATGCGATGAGCCCGTGCGGTCGTCGAGCATGGGGTAGACGAGCACCTGCAGCGCCAGGGGCACTTCGCCCCGATCCCGCGCCGCGATGGCCAGCAGGGCCGCGTGACCGCCGCCGGCGCTTTCTCCCATGATGGCGATGCGTGCCGGGTCGACCCCCAGGTCAGCCGCGTTCGCGTGCAGCCAGCGCAAGGAGGCGTAATTGTCCTCCACGGAGCCTGTAAACCGGGTTTCGGGCGCCAGCCGGTAATCGACGGACACGATGCAGCAATCGAGCGCAGCCGACAGCGCCTGCAGTTCCGGGATCGTCGACTTCGCATCGCCGAACACGAACCCGCCGCCGTGCATGAACACGATGCCCGGTCGAAACGCGTCGGCCTGCGCATTGACGACGTACACCGTCACCTCGGGATTTCCCGCCGTTCCGGGAACCGCCGCCCGCTTCCACGGCACGGTCTTGAGCGGCGGCAGCATGAGCGCGGCGATCTTGGCGCGTATGATCGGCAGCGTTTCATCCGAGAGCGGGGGAAAGTTGTCCGGGTTCCTCAGAATCTCAAGCGCCGCCGGTTTGAGTTCGGGATCCACAAGCGCCATCGGGTCGATGTCGCGGTGTGGCCGAACGGGGGCCGCGACACCGCGGGCCGGAGAACCAAGTCCGGCGGCGACAAGCGCGCCTGCCATCTTCAGAACGACGCGCCTGTCGGCCATGCCGGTCTCTCCGGTCCGAACCACTACCTGATCTGCAGCACGACCACCGACATCGGCGGCAGCTTCACCGCGAGCCTGTTGCCCTTCAAGGCGGCGCCATCGAAGGCGACGAGGTGCACGGCCTCGGGATTGTCGAAGGTGTTGTGCGCATCCATGGCATCGGCGGTGAGGAGTTCTCCCGTCACCTGGCCGCCATCAAGTCCCGCGATCGCCGCGGAAACGGGCGCAGAGCGATGCGGATCGAGATTGGCAAGGCCGATCACGATGGCGCCGTCCTTGGTTCTGGCCGCCGAAACACTGACCTGCGGCACGCTCCACTTGCCGTACTTGTACGTCGCCGTCTTGATGCTGACGGGCAGCGAGGTCGCGTCCTGGAACGGCCTGTACATGTGGTAGACGTGATAGGTCGGCGTCAGCACCATTTTGGGACCGTCGGTCAGGATCATCGCTTGCAGCACGTTGATGGTCTGCGCGATGGAGGTCATCTGCACGCGGTCGGCATATTTGTGGAAGATGTTAAGGTTCGCTGCCGCCACGATCGCATCGCGGATCGTGTTCTGCTGCACCAGGAAGCCGGGATTGGAACCGGGTTCTGGCTTGTACCAGGTGCCCCATTCGTCGATGTAAAGCGCGACCTTCTTCTTGGGGCCCTCGGGCGATGCCGCCGCCTTCCTCTCGGCCGCGGTCATGATGGCATCATGCTTCTTGATGTAGCCGTCCATCTTGAGCGTGCTGGCCAAGGTGTTGATCCAGCCCGCTTCGCTGAAGCCGGTGGCGGTGTCCTTGTCGGGCCACTGCGGACCCAGGATGGTGTAGTAGTGCATGGAGATGGCGTCCATCGGAGCGCGGCGGTTGGCCATCAGCACTGTGGTGAAGTCGGTCGCCGAGCCGCTGCGGTCGCCGCTCGCCAGCAGGACCGGTCCCGGGCGTTGCGGCGTGCGCATGAAGGTGGCGAACCGATTGTAGAGGTCTGCATAGTATTCTGGTCGCATGTTGCCGCCGCAGCCCCAGGTCTCGTTGCCCATGGCGAAGACGGCGACTTTGAACGGTGCGTCGCGGCCGTTGGCCTTGCGTTCCTTGACCAACGTGGTGTCTTGCGTGCCCGTCATGTATTCGAGCCAGTCGGCCGCCTCCTTCGGCGTGCCGGTGCCGACATTGGCGTTGATGTAGGCGTCGGCGCCGATCTGTTCGACGAAATCGAAGAACTCGTGGGTGCCGAAGGCGTTGTTGTCGGTGACGTCGCCCCAGCCGTTGATCTGGACGCCGCGCTTGTCCTTGGGCCCGATGCCGTCGCGCCAGTGGTAATAGTCGGCAAAGCAGCCGCCCGGCCAGCGCACCAGCGGCACCTTGAGATCCTTGAGCGCCGCGATTACGTCGTTGCGCAGCCCGCGCGTGTTGGGAATGCGCGAATCCTCGCCGACATAGATGCCGCCGTAGATACCGGTTCCGAGCATCTCCGAGAACTGTCCGTAGACGTACTTGTTGATGGCGGCGCCGGGACGGTCGGCGCGAATCGTCACACTCGTCTGCATGGATGGCGCCGCCTGCGCGGGCGCCGCTGCGGCGAACATGATCAACGCTGCGCCAACGCAACTCCAGCCAGGACGTTTCATGCAGGTTCTCCAAGAATGCGCTCGATCGCCCGATACGCCCCGGGGAGCGGCGGTTGTCATGAGGATAACTCAGACATTAGGCAGTCCCGCCGCGGGTCACAAGACGGAATCCGCCGCAATATATCCGTCAGCGCGGTTTCATCTCAAAGATTGGCTTTTTTTGCGCGATGGCGATGGAGTACAGTGCGCGGCCAAAGATCGCTGGGGGGCGCGTCGGCGCTCTACTGATGCCCAAGAAGCCGCAACACGGGCGCGTGCGTCCGATCAGCAAGTTGTTGAGGATTCACGGAACGATCGCCCGTACGATCGGCACTGGCATCATGGCGGGACAGTACCAGCCTGGCGATCTTCTGGTGGGCGAAATCGCCTCGAGTGCGAAGCTGGCCGTGTCGCGTACCGCCTATCGCGAAGCAGTACGCATTCTGTCGGCCAAGGGCCTCGTCGAATCGAAGCCGAAGGTCGGTACCAGGATAAACCCGAGAAACCGCTGGCACATGCTCGACCCGGACGTTCTGTCGTGGACGTTCGAGAAGGAGCCGGACATCGATCTATTGGAAAGTCTGTTCGAGCTGCGCAAGATCGTGGAATCGGCCGCGGCTGCGATCGCGGCGACGCGCCGGACGTCGGTGCACCTCGATGCGATGCGCGACGCCATCGAGCGGATGTCGCGTTACACGCTGGCCACCGAGGAGGGCCGCCAGGCCGACCAGGACTTCCACGCCACGCTTCTGTCGGCCACGGCGAACCCGTATATCATTTCACTCACCACGGGCGTCAACGCGGCGGTCAATACGACGACGATGTTCAAGCAGCGCGACCGCCCGCTGCCGCGCGATCCGGTGCCCGATCATCTGCGCGTGTTTCAGGCGATCGCGGACCGCGATCCCGCGCGCGCCGAGCACGAAATGACGGTGCTGATCCAGCTTGCTTTGCAGGACACGCCCGTGCGCCACCGTTCGAAGCTGCGCAAGGCAAGGTCGCGGCGCAAGGCGAGCCGCGCGACCTGACGGTCGGCTTGTTTCCCGCCGATCCGGTGCACATCTCCGCTGCGTGCAATTGCCGCCGCCCGCCGGCGCGCCTCGATCCCCGCGGCGTTCGCCGCAGTCGCGAAGATCGCAATCGGGCGGCCGGAGCCGATTGTCCCGGCGTAACGCGTTGTCGCACTTGGCCGCGCCCCCTGCGCTCGGGCGGAAGTTCTCAGGAGCCGGTTTCGGCTTGCGACAAGGCGCCGTCGGGAAGGCGGCAGTCGTTGTAGGGGTATTTGTCTGATTTTTCGGTGTCCCGCCATGAGGATTATGGTATTTCTCACCCGAAAACCCTTGTCCGAGTTGGCCAATGACGAAAAGCACGGAAGAAATCTGGTTCGTGACGGGTAGCCAGCATTTGTACGGGCCCGAAACCCTCAAGCAGGTCGCCGCCGATTCCGGGGAGATCGCCAAAGCGCTCGATGCTTCCGCCCACATTCCGGCGAAGGTCGTGTTCAAGCCGGTGCTGGTCTCGCCCGAGTCCGTCAGCGAACTCGTCATGGCGGCGAACAACACGCCCGCCTGCGTCGGCCTGATCGTCTGGTGCCATACCTTCTCGCCGTCGAAAATGTGGATCAACGGGCTCAAACAGCTCGCCAAGCCCGCGGCGCACCTGCACACGCAGTACAACCGCGACATCCCGTGGTCGACCATCGACATGGACTTCATGAACCTGAACCAGGCGGCGCACGGCGACCGCGAGCACGGGTTCATCTGGTCGCGGCTGCGGCTCAACCGGAAGGTTGTCGTCGGCTACTGGAAGGAAGAGGCTGTGCAGCACAAGCTGGGCGCCTGGGCGCGCGCAGCGCTGGCCTGGGCCGACTGGCAGGGCGCCAAGTTCGCCCGCTTCGGCGACAACATGCGCGAAGTGGCCGTTACCGAAGGCGACAAAGTCTCCGCCCAATTCAAGTTCGGCTATGCCGTGAACGGCTACGGCGTGGGCGATCTCGTCTCCCGCATCGACGCGGTTCCGGCCAAAGAAATCGACGCGCTGGTCGACGAATACGAGACCCTCTACGAAGTCACGTCCGATTTGCGCAAGGGCGGCAGCCGACATCATTTCGTGCGTGAGCAGGCGCGCATCGAGCTCGGCATGCGCGCTTTCCTCACCGAAGGCGGCTTCAAGGGCTTCACCACCACCTTCGAGGATCTCACCGGAATGGAGCAGCTTCCGGGCCTGGCCGTGCAGCGCCTGATGGCCGACGGCTACGGCTTCGGCGCCGAGGGCGACTGGAAGACTTCGGCGCTGGTGCGGGCCGTAAAGGTGATGAGCCGCGGGCTGAAGGGCGGTTCCAGCTTTATGGAAGACTACACCTATCACCTCAATCCGGCCGGCAAATGCGTGCTTGGCGCGCACATGCTGGAGGTCTGCCCCTCGATCGCCTCGGCCAAGCCGAAGCTGGAGGTGCACCCCCTCGGCATCGGCGGCAAGCAGGACCCGGCGCGGCTGGTGTTCAACACACCGGCGGGACCGGGACTGAACGCATCGCTGATCGACATGGGCAACCGCTTCCGCCTGCTTATCAACGAGGTGGACGTCGTCGCGCCGGAACAGCCTATGCCGAAGCTGCCGGTGGCGCAGGCGGTGTGGAAGCCGAAGCCCTCGCTCGAGGCCGCGTGCGCGTGCTGGATCTATGCCGGCGGGGCGCACCACACGGCGTTCACGCAGGCGGCAACGAGCGAGATGCTGGAGGACTTCGCGGAAATCGCGGGCATCGAGTGCGTCCTCATCGGCGCGCAAACGGAGGTCTCCGCGTTTCGCAAGGAACTGCGCTTCAACGAAGTCTATTACGCGCTCAACAAGGGCTGGGCCGTCTGATCACGGACAACGGGGATGAAAAGCCGCTACACCATCGGTCTCGATTATGGGACGAATTCCGTTCGTGCGCTTCTGGTCGACACAGCGGACGGAAGTGAAATCGCAAGCGCCGTTTGGAGCTACGAGCACGGCCATGAAGGTGTGGTCCTGGGCAGGGACCCCAACATGGCCCGCCAGCATCCGCGCGACTACCTGAAGGGAGCCGAAATCACGATCCGCGAGGTGCTCGCGGCGGCGATGTCGAAGGTGCGCGGCTTCGGCGCCGGCGACGTGGTCGGCATCGGAGTCGACACCACGGGCTCGACCCCGCTTCCGATCGACAAAAACGGCGAGCCCCTCGCCTTCCACGAGAAGTTCGCCGAAGAGCCTGCCGCGCTCGCCTGGCTGTGGAAGGACCACACCGGCTGGGCCGAAGCCGAAGAGATCACCGCGCTCGCCCACAACATGCGGCCCGCTTACGTCGCCAAGATCGGCGGCGTCTACTCGAGCGAGTGGTTCTTCTCGAAGATCCTGCATTGCTTGCGCACCTCGCCGGAGGTGTTCGCGGCCGCGCATAGCTGGATCGAGCTTGCCGACTTCGTGCCCGCGGCGATGACGGGCACGCTGGCACCCGACAGGTTCTGCGCCGGCATCTGCGCCGCCGGCCACAAGGCCATGTATAATGCCGAATGGGGCGGCTATCCCGACGGGCAGTTCCTTTACCGCCTCGATCCGGGGCTTGGGGCGCTGCGCACGCGGTTGACTCCGCGGGTCAAGGCCATCGACAGCAAGGCCGGCGGTTTGACCGCCGAATGGGCGAAGAGCACGGGCCTGCCCGCAGGCACGCCGGTCGTGATCGGAGCCTTCGATGCGCATTTGGGCGCGATCGGCGCCGGTGTGCGCCCCGGCACGCTGGTCAAGATCATCGGCACCTCGACCTGCGATATCACCGTGAAGGACAATCGCGAGAAACTCGCCGATGTGCCCGGCCTTTGCGGCGTCGTGAACGGCAGCGTGCTGCCTGGGTTCTTCGGGCTCGAAGCGGGCCAGTCCGCGGTAGGCGACATCTTCAACTGGTTCGTCGGCTACATCCGCCCGGCTGGCCAGAGCCATGAAACACTGACCGCCGACGCCGAAAAGCTGAAGCCGGGCGAGTCGGGGCTGGTCGCGCTGGACTGGAACAACGGCAACCGCACCATCCTGGTGGACCAGCGGCTTTCCGGCCTTCTTGTCGGCCAGTCGCTCTACACCACGCCCGCCGAAATCTATCGCGCGCTGATCGAAGCCACCGCATTCGGCGCCCTCACGATCATCAACCGATTCGAGGAATACGGGGTCAAGATCGACGAGGTGGTGAACTGCGGCGGCATCGCCGAGAAAAGCCCACTCACCATGCAGATTTACGCCGACGTGACCGGACGGCCCATGAAGATCTCGCGTTCGGCCCAGACGCCGGCGCTCGGCTCCGCAGTGGCGGCGGCGGTGGCGGCCGGCGCGCACAAGGACTTTGCGGCGGCGCAGGCGGCCATGACCGGCCTCAAGCCGAAGGTCTACGCGCCCGACGCCACGGCGCACGCCGTCTATGGCGAGCTTTACGGGTTGTACCGGACGCTGCACGACGCTTTCGGCACCAAGGCCTGGCGTGGCAACCTCCACGACGTGATGAAAAAGCTGATCGACGTCCGTACCCGCGCCAGGGGATGACCCTTCGATGCTCGAAGCGCTGAAAGAATCGGTCTGCCGGGCCAATCTCGATCTTGTCCGCGAGGGCCTGGTGATCCAGACCTTCGGCAATGTCAGCGGCATCGAACGTCAACGCGGGCTCGTCGTCATCAAGCCGTCGGGTGTTTCCTACGACGTGATGAAACCTGAACATATGGTGGTCGTTTCGCTGGACACCGGCGCCGTGGTGGAAGGCAATCTGCGCCCAAGCTCCGATACGCCGACCCATGTTGTGCTCTATCGCGCCTTCAAGAACATCGGCGGCATCACCCACACCCACAGCCTCTACGCCACCGCCTGGGCGCAGGCCGGGCGCGGGATTCCGGCGCTTGGCACCACGCATGCCGACTATTTCTACGGCGAGGTACCGTGCACGCGGCCGATGACTGACGCCGAGATCAAGTCCGATTATGAAGCCAACACCGGGGCGGTCATCGTCGAACGCTTCGCCGGACTTGATCCGATGCAGTTCCTGGCGGTGCTAGTGGCCGGCCATGGCCCCTTCACCTGGGGCGGCGACGCCGCCGGCGCGGTCCACAACGGCGCCATCCTGGAATACGTGGCAAGGCTAGCCAGCGAAACCTTGCGCATCAATCCGCTGATCGGGCAGATGCCGGCCGCGCTGCTCGACAAGCACTTCTTACGGAAGCACGGGCCGAAAGCCTATTACGGACAAGACAAAGCAAAATAGATACGGAGCGGGGAAACGAACATGAGCAGCTCAACCGGAGGGACCGCCGTCA
>Ga0335085_10000944_pt1 | contig 69867 bp, 68 predicted proteins | sample Lox_Sample_45_FD_206712 | JGI IMG/M metagenome (GOLD analysis project Ga0335085, IMG submission 206712) | Soil microbial communities from Loxahatchee National Wildlife Refuge, Florida, United States - Lox_Sample_4.5 | ecosystem: Environmental > Terrestrial > Soil > Wetlands | place: USA... | reverse complement strand
AAACAAGTGCTTCGCAGCCACGCAGCCCGTACCGACGAGGAGTTGCTCCTGGCCGCGCAAGCTGCCTTCCAGACCATTTCCTCCGCCGATTGCCGAGGCTTCTTTTTTAGCGCCAATTACGCTACATTATATATGGAAACGCTCTAGCTTTGCTCGGGTTTGACTTTCAACTTTCGGGTTTCAACCTTCACGCGGGTAACCCACCCTCGTTTTTGGGGGATGAGAATTTCTTTTCACTTTCCGAGAGCGCTTCAGAACTAGTGCGGAGCGGAATTGGAGGCGGGAGCCGCATCGACCCCAAAATCCCATACATACAAGTTCAATCCATCGGCGAGAATCTCCGCCAGCGCATACTCCCCGGGAGGCAGCGGCGCGCTCAGCGTGAACCGGTACACATCCGGCGCCACTTCCCAGCGTTGAATGGCAATGTCATTCCTTTCCTCGCCGATCTCCTGGCCAAACATACTGCGGATCGACTCCAGCAAGCGCTTGTGCCCCTTCACCTTTGCGCGGACCAAAGTGACGTCCGGCCCGGAGTCGCTCTGTCTGCCGCTCCTCATCAGCGTGGAATCGTCGTCCGGCCCCGGGGCTTGCTCACGCAGATAAAACTCCGGCACCCCGCTCGTGAGCCGTATCGCAGCTTTGGCGCCGGGGATTTCGATGTTGTGTTTGCTGGGGATGATCGGTATCGGCGACAAAATCTGCTTCAGGACAGTTTTCTTATCCGTCTTGTCCTCCGAGCCAACTTGAACAAGATGCTTTACCGCCTTGCCCTCGAGAGCGAACATCCCCTCACCCTCTGGCAAAAACACCCCCGGTGCCACCAGCAGGCTCGCATCCACGTCTACCGGCGTTTCCGCCTTCGAAGCCGCCTCCTGAATATGAACTTTCTCGATCAGAGCCGACAGCGTCTTTTCCTGAGCCGCTTCCGCCTTCTTGGTGGCGTCCCAGTCCACCATCGAAGCGGGGATCATCTCCCATTGATCCCTTTCCACGCTGTAGTAGCGCACCCGGTCGCCATTCTGTTCATAGCTCCGCACCAGCTGAAAAGTACCGTCTTTTAATACCAGCTTTTTTCCTCGTGGAAGCCCTGTAAGCTCTTCCGGCGAAGTCGCTTGTTTCGCTGCCGGCTGCTTGGGGTTCGTCGAGGCCTGTGCGGAGGACGAACCTGGTGCGGGCGGATTTTGGCTGGCAGCCCCCCAGCAGCTCAGCAAAGCCAGCGGCAGAATCAAGGCGATCTGGGAACGTGTATTCAAAGGAGTTTCTGGCCTGTAGGATGCCATTCCGAAGAATCGGTTTGCCCTTTGGCGAGCATACTCTGCCGCCCACGCCCTCGCAACTGCCCCAAAAAGCAAAAGGCCCTTGCCAGTGTTCCGGAAAGGGCCAGTTTTAAATCGAATCCCGCTGGCGATTTAATGCGTGCAGCGCGGGAACAGGGTTACCAGCACCATCAGGTCGGACAACGTGAAAAGCCACTGGTCAGCTTGCTTACCCGCTGCTTCCGCGGCGCGCGCGATGAATCCCAGGTGCCGGCTTTTCGCGAAATTGCGGATGTGGTCAACGCAAATACCAGTCAGGCTGGCGATCTCTGCATCAGTGAAAATCTTTTGGCTCGATTTTACAGTGACCATGGCCTTGTCCCTTTTCTCTTTACCACACCGCGCTTGCAATATCCGCCTCTACTAGCTTTGATGCTTTTTGCAGCGTACGCGATTCACCATTTCCTAAGCAATAGTCGTTCCGTTCTCTAAGCTAAAAACGAAAAGACTAGTACTTTTGTTCCAACCCTCTGTGTAAAAAGACATTACCTTATTTCCGTCAATTGAGAGCCGTGCATTTCGGATGAACCTGAAGACGAAATGATTGTGAAAAAATGTCCTACTTTTGCAAACTCTCTACGCTTTTCAGTAGGCTTGCTGCAATTTCGCGCATCTGTTTTGTGTGCCGAATCTCATGCGCGGCGATGAATCGAATCCATCCGTAAGTGTTGAGCATTCCTAGCGCGGGGTGTTTCCAGTAGTATTCTCGCAGGTCGCGATTTCTCACTTCTTCCAAAAATGCCAGCGATCGCTCGCGCACCTCGCGCAGGCGCGCCAGCATTGCCTCTTTATCGGTCAGTGTTTCCTGGTTTATGGGCATCGGCGACTTGCGGCGAACCCAACGCGATTCCACCAATGCCATGGGAATGTGAAATTTCTTAAAGAAAGGGATTTGCTTCGGCGGATGCTGAGAAACCCGGTCGGCTTTCTCGATCACTGCGCGTTCTACCATGAACAAATGTGCAACCAACTCGGCTGCGGACCACCTTCCGTCGCCTGGACTCGTCTTCCAATACTCCGAGGGAACCGCGTCGGCCGCTTGAAGGAATTGCGATTGTGCTCTGGACAGTTCGGAGAAGAGAGCGCTGGGATCGTGCGCCATGGTTAGGCTTTCATTGGGAGCGTCAGAGAGAGCCGCCGCCCGCTTGCTCGAAAGCATGGGCCAGTCGCAGAACGTTCGGCTCCCCGAAGGCTGGCCCGAAAATTTGCAACCCCACGGGTAGCTTGCCGCAAATTTTGCCGCATGGAACCGAGATACCAGGCACACCCGCCAAAGATCCTGTAACCGTATATATATCAGCAAGATACATCTGTAGGGGGTCGCTTGTTTTCTCGCCCAGCTTGAAGGGCGGTATCGGCGAGGTGGGCGTGACAATCACGTCCACCTTTGTAAAGGCATCTCGAAAATCCTGCGCAATCAGCGCACGGACTTTTTGCCCCTTTAGGTAGTAAGCGTCATAGTAGCCAGCCGATAAGACGTACGTCCCCAACACAATCCGCCGTTTAACCTCGGCTCCGAAGCCAGCGCCACGGGTCTTTCGGTACATGGCCAGCAAAGAGTCGTCTTTGACTCGCACCCCGTACCGCACCCCGTCGTACCGCGCCAGATTTGAGCTAGCCTCCGCCGTCGCGATAATGTAATAGGTCGCGATCGCATAGTCCGTATGCGGCATGTGGATTTCCTGCAGCCGGCAGCCAAGCCTTTTGAGAACCTCGATTCCTGTTTCGATCTTCTTTCGGACGTCCTCGTCCATGCCTTCGCCAAAATATTCTCTGGGAATGCCGATTCGCAAACCCTCGACCGGCTTTTCCATGGCGGCTCTATAATCCGGAACTGGCGCGGTGGTCGAGGTCGCATCATTGGCGTCTCGCCCGGCGATGACTCCCATGATGGCGGCCACGTCGCGCGAATTGGTCGCAAACGGACCGATCCGGTCCAGGGAGGAAGCAAAGGCGATCAGCCCATAGCGCGAAACCCGCCCATAACTTCCCATCATCGCCGGAATTCCGCAGAATGAGCCGGGTTGCCGGATGGACCCGCCCGTATCCGTGCCCAGGGACGCTACAGCCAGCCCAGCGGCTACCGCGGCTGCCGAGCCGCCGCTCGAGCCGCCTGGCACACGGTCTGTCGCTTCGGGATTTCGCACTGCTCCGTACGCGGAATTCTCGTTCGAGCTGCCCATGGCAAATTCATCGCAATTGGTCTTTCCGAGAACTACGGCTCCGGCAGCCTCCAGCCGTTCCACTGCTGTCGCATCGTACGGCGGTACATAGTTTTCCAGAATTTTCGATCCGCATGTCGTCCGCACTCCGCGCGTACTGATCACATCTTTGATGGCTATCGGAACGCCCGCCAACGCAGGCAACGGCTTTCCCGCGGCAACCAGCGCATCCATACGGTCTGCTTGGGAGTAGGCGCGGTCCTCGCAAAGAGTCAGGTACGCATTCAGCTCGGTGTTCCGCTTACCAATCCGGGAGAAAAAGTCCGCAGCCAATTCACGCGCCGAAATTTTCTTCGCCGCCAGCGCCCCTTTCACTCCGTCAATAGTCCAGCTTGTTGTCATCCAGGCGCTCTCAACTATCTCTCGATCACCTTGGGCACCCTAAAATATGGCGCTTCCGGATCCGGCGCCTGCTTCAAAACCTCGCCAGCCACATCGCAAGGCACCACGACGTCTTCACGCAAAGTGGCATCCGCCGTCTGGTCGTCGGCCAATACCTGAGCCATCGGCGCGACGTTTGTCGTGTCCAATTCGTTCAGCTTGCCGATGTATTCCAGAATTTCGTCGATCTGAGCGCGATACATCTCCAATTCGGCCTCGCTCAAATCCAGATAGGCCAGTTCCGCAACTCGCTCAACATCTTCCCGGCTGATTTTCATGGGATCCTTCAGCGCCCGGCCGGAACCACCGCTTCCGCCGTCTTGCGTGGGTATTTGCTTGCTATGTATTTGTCGACCAGGGCCTGGAACGCGGCCGCCAGCTCGTCGTAGGTTCCTTCGAGTGTTACATCTTTCTTTCCATCAATATAAATCGGGCAACGCGGGGCTTCGCCAGTGCCCGGCAGGCTGATACCGATGTTCGCAGCCTTTGATTCGCCCGGGCCGTTTACGATGCAGCCCATCACGGCCAGCGTCATCGTTTCCACACCTTCATACTGCGTCTTCCAGATAGGCATGCTGTCCCGGATGTAGCCTTGAATGCGCTCCGCCAGTTCCTGAAATGTCGTGCTCGTGGTGCGGCCGCAACCTGGGCAGGCGGTCACGCTCGGAGAAAAGGAACGCAACCCCAACGCTTGCAGCAATTCACACGCGGCATAGACTTCTTCACGCCGGTCGCCTCCCGGCTTTGGAGTGAGTGAGATCCGGATGGTGTCGCCGATTCCTTCATAAAGCAAAACCCCAAGCGAGGCCGCCGACCAGATCTGCCCCTTCATGCCCATGCCGGCTTCGGTCAGGCCGAGATGCAAAGGCTGTTCCGTCTTGGCGGACATATCACGGTAAACGGTAATGAGATCCCGCGGCCTGGAAGTCTTGCAGGAAATGATGATCTGGTCGTGGCGCAGCCCGCTTTCGAGCGCCAACTCCGTGGACTGCAGCGCGGAGAGCACCATGCAGTCGTTGATAATCTGTTCGGATTCCTTGCCCAAATTCTTGTCCGTATTCTCCTGCATCTTGTGCATCACCAGCTCTTGATTGAGCGAGCCGCCATTCACGCCGATGCGGACGGGCTTGCCGTTGTCGCGAGCGATTTTGCAAATCGTGGAGAACTGTTCATCGCGACGCTGGCCCGCGCCCACGTTCCCCGGATTGATTCGGTATTTGTCCAGCGACTTCGCACACTCCGGAAATTTAGTCAGCAGGACGTGCCCGTTGTAGTGAAAGTCGCCGATGATTGGCGCTTCGCATCCTGAATCAATCAATCGCTTTTTGATCTCCGGCACGGCCGCCGCTGCTTCGGGCACGTTCACGGTCCAGCGCACAATTTCCGAACCGGCTTCCGCGAGCTCGACGGTCTGCTTGAACGTGGACGAAACGTCTGCCGTGTCCGTGTTGGTCATGGATTGGACGACGATCGGCGCGCCGCCGCCGACCAGCACGTGCCCAACGCGCACGCCATAAGTCTTGCGCCGCGGCCGGTCAACCGCCGCGGCATCCGTTCCTTTTATCTGGGTAAGCATCTTCTCTTATTTTAGCCTGATTTCGCTCCCATTGCAGTTGCGTATGCTAGCCCGCGAACCGACAGATAGAAACCTCTTCCTCTTCATAACGTGCCGCGGAGGCTGAGAGCGTCGGCTTGTTCGCGCATGGCGGCGATGCAAAAAGCGATGTGCTCTTCGAGCGGGACGCCGAGTTCGACCGCGCCATTTCGGACATCATCCCGGTTGACGCCTTTGGCGAAGGCTTTGTCCTTGAGACGGCGCTTCACGGAATCCACCTCGAGATCGAGGATGCTTTTTGACGGCCTGACATACGAACACGCGGTGAGAAAACCAGCGAGCTCATCGCAGGCGAAAAGCGTGTGCTCGAGGGGAGATTGGCGAGCGACGCCGGAATAATCGGCGTGAGAAAGAATGGCGCGGATAATTTCCTCGGAGTAGCCGCGTTCCCGGAGAATTTTCGCGCCCTCTGCTGGATGTTCCTTGTCCGCAGCGTGGTCGTTGTTGGGCCAGCGCTCATAATCGAAGTCATGGAGAAGCGCGGCGAGGCCCCAAGCTTCTTCGTCAGCGCCCTGTTTGCGAGCATAGGCGCGGACGCAGGCTTCCACGGCCAGCATGTGCTTGCGCAGGCTTTCCGATTGAGTGAATTCGCAGAGCAGTTTCCAGGCGTTGTCACGAGTGGGCATCCCATACTCCAGGTGAAGAACGGATAGTGTAACGCAGTAAGGTCGAGACCAGTGGCCGGCCACCTAGAAAGAGCCGAAGATCGGAAAGAGTTTAAAGGTTTAATGATTAGCCGCCGTCGAAAGTTCACGTGTGGCACAGTTATTCGTGCTGTGCGCGGAGGTGACACACTCATCGCGCGTGGTACAAAAGCAGCGCGCTCACTGTGCTGAAACGTGAAGGTGTACTATGCCATCGCGGACCGAGCCGCTTTGCGCATGGTCTTGGCTTCCCAGGCTTTGTGGAGGCCTTCCCGCTGATTGAGGACGAAGGATTTGGCATCGTCGAAATTGGCGTAAACCTTGGTGCCTTTGATGGTGTTGCAGGGAGTGCAGCAGGCGACCAGATTGCCGGGATCCTTCTTGCCCTTGCGCACGCGGGGGTGAACGAAATCGACGCGCATGACGAGGGCATTTTCGAAGCTGGCGCGCCCGTCCAATCCGCAATATTGGCAGCGATAATCGTCGCGCTCGAGAATCTTCAGGGCTTCTTTCGTAGACAACGGGGAAGCAACCATGGAAAGAGTCAAAAGGCTTAATGGCATGGGAGACCTCCAAAGCGGAAATCATCGGGAGCAGGAAGGGAATGCGACTTCCACTTTCTAGAGGCATGACAGTAGAGCAGGGGAAAGGCGGTGTCAAGAGCGAGGAATAGTACGAGACTCAGGATGAGCGGATGTAGCGATCCATGAGGCGGCGGCGCATTTGCCAGCGCGAAGCGAGGTAGCGTTCATCCGCGTGCACACCTGCCGAGGCCATTTCAGCCTGAACGACAAAGTTGTTGTCGTCGAGAAAGCCGATGTGGTGGTAGTGGCGGACGCTGTCATCACCTTCCGTATAGCGAATCAAGATATCGCCTGCCACGGGGGAGTCGGTGAGTGGCACATCGGTGGTCCACGCCCCAGCGTAATTTTCGATGCCGCCGTGCCAGCCTTCCCGCTGGCTGGGAACAATGGTGGTTTGGGTAAGGACGTAGTTCACGAAGCTGATGCAATCGAAGTGGCGGCGGTTGTGGCAATTTTCTCCCCACACAATTTTGCCAGCAGCGTCGACATTGCTTCCCCGGACGACCCGGGGTGTTTGGCTGAGGCCCGTGCTTTCCCACTGGGCGATGAGGGCGTTGGGATACTTTTGCGAGCACGAGCGGAGAAAATCGGTAAGGTGAGAATCGTTGTGGGCAACGATGGACCCGCCAGATTTTTCAAAACGGCCGGCGCAGACGTAGTGGCCAGCGACGTCACACTTTGCAGCGCAGATGGATAAATCAGAGAGGCTTAAGGATGGTTCATTCCAAGGAACAGAACCTGGACGATAAAGGGTGCCATTTAACAGGCCCGGATACGCGCCGGCGGATCCCCAGAGGTAGTGAGAGCCAAGCAAGCTGCGGGCAAAGGTGGTTATGGCTTTTCGACCAACCACGAAGCGTACCTCGAATCGGGGCGCAAGGCCGGTAAAAGAATACCGGCGAAGAGCAGATTATATCCGGTACGTCCAATTAAGAAAAAGAATTGTTTTTGGGAGGGAGGACGGATTGCGAAGACAGGAGAAGGAAACGAATTACCATGATTGGAGGGGACGATGAGATACGAATTTCTAGTTGAGACGTACGAGACGGAGCGGATGAAAGTGGCTAGCGTGTGGAGCGAATTTCGCGATGGGGAACTGGAGTTCCGGCCGAATGCGAAAGATCCGCGAGGGCGGAGTGTGCGCGAACAGATGGTGCATCAATGCGTCAGCGAGGATTTGTGGTTTCGAACTATGCTGGGAATCGAGGTGGGAGCGCCGCCGCTGCCCGCGCAGGAGACGCGGCTGGAATTCATCAAGAAGTACGCGGAGTTCAGCGGGAAGCGGCTTGAAGAGTTGCGCAAGAAAGACGAAGCGTGGTGGGAGGGAGGGACGAAGTTTTTTGACGTGGCGCGTTCTCGTGCGTGGGTGATGACGCGTCGGATTGCACACACAGCGCATCACCGGGGACAGCAGATGGCGATGCTCCGGATGCTGGCGCACGACCTGCACAGCAACTACGGGCCTACGGCGGACACGGGCGGGTTGATGCAGGATCATGCGCCGACAATTTACGCGTATCCAAGCCTTGAACGATTGATGCAACAGGAGACCGAGGGAGGCGAGAAGAGTCCGCTGCCGGGCGCAGGAGGAAAAGCTGTCACAGAGCGCCCGGAGCGGAGATGATTTGAGGTGAAGCGTGATTTCGTACTTGGGCTAGGGTCTGGTGATGACGCCGCAAGCGATGCGAGCGGGTGCAGCAGCGCTCGGGCCCTCAGATACGGCATGGATGATGATCGCGGTCCCTCCATTGCTAAAGACGGAATGATCATCGTTGCCGAGTGTTACGTTAGGAGCGATTACCGAAACGTGGGCGGTGCCATCGGCGGCGACGATAAGCGAGAAATTCGGAATGTCTCCTGCAGGAGCACCGTCGTGATGGTGTCCGGCGCTGCCAGGGTTGAAGTGCGGTCCAGCAGATTTGAAGTCTGGAGGATCGCACAAAGCGACCTGGTGAATATGAATGGAGTGCTCGCCCGGCGGAAGATCTTTAATATCCATAGCGATCTTGACGCCTTTGGGAGTACTGGAGAGCAACGCCGTGCCAACAATCTGGCCCGCAGGATTTTTGAACTCTACAGTAACCGGTTTGGAAGAGGAGCGGCTGTGCGCATCCTGGGCCAGGAGCGCGGGAGTTGATGCGAAGAACAGACACACCCCACATAGGATTGCTCTCATCGGGATTCCTTCTTTCTTTTTCCTTGTTAAATGGACTCAGAAGACTGCACGAGGCAGCCTTGCTTCAATCTAACCTGCTAGCTGCGGCGGGTTGGTGACACTGTGCTTAGAGAGATACGTTGCAGAGAGAATCGGAAGTAAAGGAAGCAAGGGAAGTGGAGGAGGTAGAGGAATAGGGCTCTGCGCGGGAACAGGGGATGAAGCGCAGATGCTACTCATTGCGATAGAGAGCGGGAAATTCTTTCTTCAGGCTGGCGAGTTTGGGCAAGTCGTTGATCACGATGTAAGGTTCAAAAGAATGGTGCTTGAGGTAGTCCTGGTGGTAACTTTCGGCGGGATAGAAGGCGGTTAGCGGGACGACTTGAGTGGCGATGGGCTGCCGATAAACTTTTGCAGCGTTGAGCTGAGCTATGTAAGCTTCGGCGATTTTTGCCTGCTCGGCGTTCGAAGAGAAGATGGAGGAGCGGTACTGCGTGCCGTAGTCGGGGCCCTGGTAGTTGAGTTCAGTGGGATTGTGGGCGACAGCGAAGAAAATCATCAGAATTTGGCCATACGTAATCTGCGAAGGGTCGAAGACGATTTTGACGGATTCGGCGTGGCCGGTTGAGCCGGTGCTGACATCTTCATAGTGAGCCGTGGATGCTGCGCCGCCGGAGTAGCCAGAAGTCGTGGAGAGCACGCCTTTCAGATGAGAAAAAACAGCTTGAACTCCCCAAAAGCAACCGCCGGCGACAACGGCTGTATCCTGGCTTTTCGATGCCGCAAGCGGGGAATCAATGCCGGGTTTCGGGAACAATGCATGAGCATTGCTGCGGCCGACGTCGGGTTTGGCAGTGGTCCAAGCGAGTACGCCGATACCGGCAAAAATCAAAACGGCAAACAGAACTGCGCGCATGATAGGAACCCTCAATAAAGACTAATAAGAATATACGTGCCCGAGAGGCATTTGGATGTATTTCGCTGATCTTAAGTTATGGGAGGAAACGCTGGTAGTGGCTGTGGCCGCGCCATCTTCACTTTAGAATTGGAGCTTGGAGCCGGGCACCCGCGCGGGGCATCATAGTGCTGTACGGAAAGGATATGCCGAGGAGAGTTTATGAGAATGCGAGTACGAGCAGTTTCTGCGCTAAGCAGTTTTTTGATTTTGCCCGCAATTCTTTTCGGGCAAGAAGTTACGCACGGACAAAAACCAAAGTTGCCGGCGCCTTATGCGACGAAGTCAGCGGGCAATGGTCCGGAGAAGGTGGAACCTCCGGCAGGTTTTCTTCCGACGGTGCCGAAAGGATTTCGCATCAATGTATTCGCCGCGGACTTCAAAGTCCCCCGCTGGATGATGGTGGCGCCGAATGGAGATATTTTTCTGGCGGAAAACGGAGCTGACCAGGTGGACATCCTGCGAGACCCACACGACACGGGCGGCGCGGAGGAGCGCGAAGTATTTGCGAGCGGATTGAAGCGGCCCTTCGGGATTGCGTTCCACGACGACTACGTTTACGTGGGAGACACAAACGAGCTTGTGAGATTCAAGTATGACCCGAAGACGTCCAAACGGCTCGGGGAAGCCGAACATTTGATGGATTTGCCGACTGGAGGGCATAGCACGCGGTCCGTGGCCATTTCTCCGGATGGGAAGCACTTGTTTGTTTCGGTTGGATCGGGATCGAACATCGGGGTGGGAGAGCCGCCGATTCGCGCGGCGATCACGATTTGCGATCTGGACGGGAAGAACGCGCGGCTGTATGCAACCGGCCTGCGAAATCCGGTGGGTTTGGCGATCGAGCCGGTGACCGGAGAAGTGTGGACGAGCGTGAACGAACGTGACGAACTGGGAGACAACCTGCCGCCGGATTATTTCACGTCGGTGAAAGATGGAGGATTCTACGGCTGGCCATACAGCTACATCGGAAGCAACGTCGATCCGCGAGTGAAGCCGCAGAAGCCGGAGTTGGTTGCTCGGGCGATTATCCCGGACGTCTTGCTGGGCGCGCACGTGGCTCCGCTGCAATTCGCGTTTTATACAGGGAAGCAGTTTCCGGAGAGCTACAGGGGCGGAGCGTTTATCGCGGAGCATGGATCGTGGAACCGGGCATCACGCGCGGGGTATCAGATTGCATTTGTGGCATTCAAGGATGGGAAATCGTCGGCCGATCCCGTGCCGTTTATGACGGGGTTGGTGCCGAATCCTGGCGGCCCTGATGTGTATGGGAGACCGGTAGGGGTGGCGGTTGCGCCAGATGGATCGTTGCTCGTAGCGGACGATGGCGCGGGGAAAATTTACCGCATTTCGGTCGAGAAATAGGACGCGCGGCTATTTCACGGTCAGCGTCAATTGAATCGGTTGCGGTTGAAGCGGCTGACCTGTGGAGGACATTGCTGACGGGGCGACGATGATTGTGAAGGTTCCTTGTGGCGTCACGACCGGAGGCGGCTGAGGAGTTTGAGGGGCAGCAAGGCTTGTGCTACCGCCGCCGCAACCCACGCTGGCAAGCGCAAGAAAAACAAGAGCCGTTGCGAAAGCGCCTCCAAAAGCAAAGCGAGCGCGGCTTTGGCGCTGATGGAAGTTGCGCGCAATACTGAACATCAACAAGAGCAACAAAATCAAGCCAGCCGCAAGCGTCGGAAAAGTACGCGGAATGGCTGGGGGCGCGGAGCGCGGCGCTCCGGATATTGGCAATGTCCAAGCACTGCCGCTGGTCGTTACCGTGACCTCAAATAGAGTAGCAATCCCGTTGGAGATCTGAAGTGTGGAGGGGACCTGGCAGGCTGCGCCGAGAGGCGCGCCCATGCAGGCCAGCGAAACAATACCCGCGAAGCCCGCACCGGGCGTTAGCTGAAGGCTGTATTGCGCCGACTGTCCTGCAGAGATCGTTGCGGAGGAAGACCCGTTTGGAGCTGGGCTGAGAGTAATGGCTGGATTGACCGTCCCTCCGAGACTGATGGCTTGAGGCGAATCTACCGCATCATCCGTAAGCATAACTGTTGCCGTGCGCGTGCCGGTGAGCAGCGGCGCAAAGGATCCGCTGATCGTGCAGCTTGCATTGACGGCGTAAGGGGAGGCGGTGCAGCCATTCGTCAGACTGAAATCGCCAGGGTTTGTACCAGCCAGAGAGACCGACGAAATATGCAATGGACCCCCGCCAGTGTTCGTCACCGTGACATTTTGTGGTCCGTTCACCGTCCCCTGCGTGACCACTCCAAACACAAGTGACGTTGTGGAGAGAGAAACAATGGGTTTTGTCGGCGGAGCCGCCGTAGCCGTGCCGCTGACCTGAACGAACTGGGGAGAATCCTGGGCGTCGTCGGATATTGAGATCGAAGCTGAACGCTGGCCTGCCGCGGTCGGGGTGAAGGTCAATGTGATTGAGCAATTGGTGTTTGCCGCGTAGGAGCCGCTACAGCCGTTCGTCATCGTGAAGTCGGCGGGGTTATTGCCACCCAGAGTCACGGAAGCTATATGAAGAGTGGCGTTGCCGGAGTTTGTGACGGTGACCGCGATGGGAGTGCTCGTCGCGCCTTGCGTGATGGTGGGGAAGCTGACGGGATTGGGGCTGACGGTCACGGCAGGGGCGGGAGGAGGCGGGGCAACTCCATTTCCCGAGAGTGTCACGGATTGCGGGCTGTCCGGGGCATCGTCAGTGATTATGAGTGCGGCTTGCTGTGAGCCGGTACTCGTAGGTTGGAACGTGATGCTGATAGAGCAGAATTTCGTGGGTTGAAGCACGGAAGGAGTCTGGCAAGTGTCCATTTCCTGGAATTCGCTGGGATCTGCGCCGCCGAGGGAGATGGAGTTCACGCTCAGAGCCTGACCTCCATTGCTTGTTATCGTGATTGTTTGGGGCATGCTGGCAGAACCGGTCTGGACAGTTCCGAAAGAGAGATTCGAAGCGGAGAGCGACACGGATGGGCCGCTGATGCCCTGCTGGCCCGGCGGAATGCTGAAAGTAAGGGTGCCATTGATTTGCGTGATGGTGAATGGTGAGCTGGCAGTCGGGATGAAGTAACCCGTTTGCGGATCCACTGTGTAAGCGATGGCGGAGTTTGGGTCAGCGGTGAAGCCATAATCGAACGAGCCAGTCGGATCAGCGAAATAGGCCGGAATTGAGGTGAAGCCGGGCAGAGGAGAACTTGCGGTCTCGGCAAGATCGCCGGTCTGCAAGTCGACGGAATAGATATTCACGATGACGGGGACGTTAACTCCTGAAATAGCGACATATACGAAGGTTCCGGTGCTGTCGATCCAGAGGGCTTGAGGATAGTTTTGATAGGGGAGTTGGATGTTACCGGAAAGTCCCTGTGTGCCAATTCCAGAAAGCTGGAGTGATCCGAATTCGAGGAGATTGTCTTGCGTGCCGGTCACGTAGTAGCGGCCCTGGGGATCCATGGCGAAACTATCGCCGCGCTCGGGAAATGCGGCATTTTGCTGGTAGCCGGTGAAAAAGCCGGATTGCGAATCAATGGAGAGGGCCTGAAACTCTGAGCCGAACTGGATGGTTTGATTGGAAGATAAGGGGTTCGGCCCCATGAAAATGAGAAATTCTTTGTTATCGGGAGGCTGAGCGAATCCGATTGCCGTCGAGTCGAGCTCGACCCCTGATCCTGCAACGGGGATGAGAGCAGGACCACCCGAAGCCGCGGGAGCAATCTGGAAAGTCTCGACCATTCCGTCGCCAGGGTTCTGCCCCATCCGATTCACGACCGCAATGTATTGTCCGGTCGGCTCGACGGCGATGAATTGCGGTTGGTTTGTGTTTTGTGAAGCAAATGGTGAGTTGAGAACCTCTTGATAGGCGCCGGTGGTGGAATCTGTGATCTGGTACATGTGGATGCTGTTGGTGCCGAGCGCGAAAAGGAAGCGGCCCTGAACGTCGATGGTGAAAGAGCAGGCGGGAGCTTGGCTGGTGTTGAGAAAGGGCGAACCAGCCACGGGAGTCAGAGCGCCGGTCTGGTCGTTGCGAGTCGCGACGGCACCTGCGGAGGAGAAGACCAGGGGCTGCTGAAACTGGGCGCGACAAACGGGAAGTTGGACACTCGCGAAAAAAAGAAGGGCAAGAATTATTGGAGTTCTCCAATAATTCTTTGTTTCTACGGGCGCCACTGAGCTCAGCAGGTGAGAAAAGTCGTGTGACCCGGCCGTGCGAGTTCTCTGGACGGCGAAAGAGCGGGCATTTTCCAACACTTGAGAGGGAAGCCACACGAAGCTCAAGTTAATGCAGAAAAAGTGGGGCGTCAACAAAAAATATCTAGTTATTTACTACACTCAGAGGTTTATATGGGAGCTCGCTGTGGAGGTTTGGAAAGAGAAACGAATATTAACGAATTTTAATACTGGAACGCCGCGTCCTGCGCTACGTTGCAGGGCTTATGCAACCAATTCAACTTGACCTTGTAAAACTTCCTGCATCGAAAGAGGGCATGCTCGTGACGCGGCTGAACGGAAGACTCAGCTTAGAGACGGTTCATAACTTCATTCAGGCCATGCGGCCCGAGCCCTCGGGGCATCGCGTGCTCGATATGAGTGGAGTGTCCTTTCTGGATTCCGCTGGAGTTGGCGCACTGGTCTCGATTTTCGTCAGCCGCCGCAACATCGGGAAGTCTCTGGCGCTGGTTGGATTGACCCAGCAAGGCAGGGCCGTGCTCGAGGTGGCTGGGTTGACCAAATTGCTTCCGACTTTTCCAACGGTTGAAGCAGCGCTCGAAGCAAAGAGTTAGCACGTTTGGAGCGCAAAGGCTCGCGGTTGTTCGGCAGTATCTTCCATGCGCTTGCCGATGGATCCGGCTAATCTGCTTTCCGCGAATATCGATGCCTATTTTCAAGCTTCACGCAGGATGCGAATCAGTTCAGCGGCTGCGTGCGGAAGGCGAGCGCCGCGCCGGGAGACCAGATAGACGTGCCGCGGCATGTTCATCTGCCGGACTTTTACTTCTTTCATCCAGCCGTGCTCGATCTCCCACTGCACACACATGCGGGGCACGATGGCCACGCCCATGCCCATTTGCACGAAGCGCTTGATGCTTTCGATGGTGGGCATTTCGATGGGCATTTTCAGGGCTGTACGATTCCGAGCAAAGAGTTCGATAACGCGGCGGCGAAAAGGAGACTCGACGCTGTGGGCAATAAAGTCCTCGTTACCAAGGTCTTCGACATCTACTTCGCGCTTTTTTGCCAGCACGTGTTTTGGGGGGACCACGAGAGTGAGTTCATCCTTGAGGATTTCGGTGGCCTGAAGTTGAGGCTCTTGTGGCACGTACGAAATTGCCCCGAGATCCAGGCGATAGTTCAGGACTTCGTGGGGAATATCGCGAGAGAACATGCGATGGACGCGGACCTGAACGCCGGGGTGGAGTTGGCGAAAGCTGGCGAGAGCCGGAAGAAGAGCGTGGATGGAGCTTTCGTTGACGCCGAGGGAAAGTTCGCCGCGGCTTAATCCTCCGAGCTCGGTAAGTCCTTTCTTTACTTCATCGCGCAGATTGATCAGACGTTCGGCGTAGTCTTTAAGGAGTGTTCCGGCGTCGCTGAGGCGTACCGGACGTGCGCCACGCACGAAAAGAGGCTGCCCGAGCCCGTCTTCGAGCTTCCGTATTGTCAGGCTGACGGCCGGTTGGGTGCGATAGAGGCGCTCGGCCGCCCGCGAGAAGCTGCCTTCCTTAGCAACCATCAGAAATACCTGCAGTTCTCCGAGATCCACGGCAATTCTCCCTGCTGGAGAGTATAAGACAGAATTATCAAAAGCAGAACAAAGATAAATTTGACCGTGAGGTCGTCTTTCTGTCCTACTAGTAACCTGGAGGGAATCCATGGACTCGGTAAGCATCTTCGATACCACGCTGCGCGACGGCGAGCAATCGCCGGGATTCTCCATGAACACCGAGGAAAAGATTCGCATGGCGCGGCAGCTTGCGGCGCTGGGCGTGGACGTGATCGAGGCGGGATTTCCGATTTCTTCGCGGGGTGATCTCGAAGCGGTGAAGCAGGTTGCGCGTGAAGTGCGAAACGTGCCCATCGCAGCTCTGGCTAGAGCCAAGCAACAGGATGTAAAAGCGGCGATTGAGGCGCTGGAACCAGCCGCTGCGCCGCGATTGCATATTTTTCTGGCGACATCGGACCTGCACCTTCGCGTGAAGCTGAACATGACGAGAGAGCAGGCGCTGGAAGCGATCAGCTCGATGATTCGGCTTGGCCGGAACCACGTCGGCGAAGTGGAGTTCTCGGCGGAGGATGCGGGAAGGACCGACATCGGATTTTTGTGCCAGGTTTGCCAGGTGGCGGTGGACGCGGGCGCAACAGTTTTGAACCTGCCGGACACAGTTGGATATGCAGTGCCGGACGAATATGGAGCGATGTTTGAGCAAGTGCGCGCCCATCTCGACGATCCGCAGGGAATTACGCTTAGCGCGCACTGCCATGACGATTTAGGGTTGGCAGTGGCGAACTCGCTGGCCGCGGTTCGCGCTGGCGTGCGGCAGATTGAATGCACCGTTAATGGAATTGGCGAACGGGCAGGAAATGCGGCTTTGGAAGAGATTGCCGTGGCATTGGCCGTGCGTAAGGAAAGTTTTGGTGTGACAACGAACATAAAGTTGGAAGAGCTGTTCCGCTCGAGCCGGATGCTTTCCGAGATTACGGGAGCGGTAGTGGCTCCGAACAAGGCCGTTGTCGGCGCAAATGCATTCGCTCACGAAGCGGGGATTCACCAGGACGGAATCATCAAGAATCCCCTGACGTACGAGATTATTTCGCCGGAGACAGTGGGAGTGCCTTCACGGTCGTTTGTGCTGGGGAAACACTCCGGACGGAATGCATTGAAGGTGAGCCTGCGAAACTTGGGCTATGAGCCTAGCGAGGAAGAGCTTGCGGAATGCTATAGGCGCGTGACCACACTGGCGGATCAGGCCAAGCAGGTGAGGCCGCGCGACTTAGTGGCGATTGCGCATGAAGTGATGCGGCGTCGACCGGCGCAGGTGGCGGCGGAAGCGACCTCGGCAGCGTAGCTGTCGGCGGAGGAATTCGCGGCTTACAAGCTTTTTTTGAGCAAGTGGGGACCCAGATGAAAAAGACCATAGTGCTGCTGCCTGGAGACGGCATCGGGCCGGAAGTGACACGCGCCGCCGCGACGGTGCTGGGCGAGTGTGCGCGCGAATTCAATCATGAGTTCGATTTGCACGAGTTTCCGATTGGCGGCGCAGCGATCGATGCCACGGGCACGCCGCTTCCAAATGAGACGCTCGACGCATGTAAAAAAGCCGACGCGGTGTTTCTGGGGGCGGTCGGCGGGGCGAAGTGGGATGCGCTGCCGGTGGGAAAGCGACCTGAGAGCGGGCTGCTCGGACTGCGTAAGGGGATCGGGCTTTACGTCAATCTGCGTCCAGTGAAGGTTTTGGAGCCGTTGCGCGGGATTTCGCCCTTGAAACCAGAGAGGTTAGGCGATTTGGATATCGAAATTGTGCGCGAGCTCGCGGGTGGGATGTATTTCGGCGAGCGCGGCAACACGACCGAAAAGGGCGTCGAGCGGGCATGGGATACGGAATCGTATTCCACGCCGGAGATCGAGCGAATCGCGACGTTTGCTTATGCAAGGGCGGAGAATCGCTCGCGGCGGGTGTGTTCGGTGGATAAGGCCAATGTTTTGGCTAGCTCACAGCTTTGGCGCCGGACCGTCAACGCCATGAGCAGCGTGTATCCCTCGGTCAAGCTCGAGCACATGTACGTGGACAACGCGGCCATGCAGCTCACGCTGAAGCCCTCGCAGTTTGACGTGATGCTGACGAGCAATATGTTCGGCGACATTTTAAGCGACGCGGCCGCGGCTCTGGTGGGCTCGATCGGGTTGATTCCTTCGGCTAGCTTTGGAACCGGCGCCCCGCTTTTCGAGCCGATTCACGGCTCGGCGCCATCGCTGGTGGGAACGGATTCGGCGAATCCGGTCGGGTCGATTTTGAGCGCGACGCTAATGCTGCGGGATGCGTTTGGGCTATCGCTCGAGGCGGATTGGGTCGAGCAGTCACTGCATCGCGTCCTTGCCGGCGGTTACCGCACCCCAGATATCACTCAGCTTGGCGCCAGCACGATCGGTGGATCTGTGTTTACGGAGATGCTCCGCGAGGAGATGCAGCGTACGCTGGAGCACGCCGAGCGTTACGGATGGGGCGTCTGAAGCGTTTCTTCTTCCAAACCATAGCCTACTAGGTTCCCGTTTGATCAACCTTCGTGTCTTGGCCCTGAAAGTCCCTAGTCGCCTTGCGATAAGCCGCTGAGGATGCTACTTTTACACTTTCTTAGGCAGGCGACGCCCGCACAGGCCGGGGCCACAGGGGTGTGAAAAGCGGGCGGTGGCGGCATTCGAACCTGGATGAACTGATTTTTGGTTGGCAATCATTAAGTCCATCTTTAAGAGCATATTGGATTTATGTTGTAAAAGCGGTCTGGCAGAGGCCGGTTATCTAAAATGGCGGACCCAGCTACCAACTTGAGCGGCGCAATCAAGCATCAAGACTCGCCGCCTTTGACCTACTGGCGCGTCGAAGGTTCCTTGCTCGAGCTTGGCGCGCTACGACCCGTCGGTTTCTTTACCTGGAACGCGCAGAGTTTTGCCGAGCGCTGGGCGCGCCGTGCGGGAATGGCTTGGCTGACGGTGACCCGCCCAATCGATTACGCGATAAACCGTAAACTTGCGACGAGGCTGCTGCACACGCTGCTGCGCGGAGTGAGCCGCGACCGGTTGGATCTCCTGGGCGAAGAATATTTTCATTACGTGCTGAAGCCGCAGCTTCGGCGCGAGGCAGTTGAGAAATTGCTCGATGCGATGCAGGGTGGCGAGCGGGTCGTGCTTGTCGGGCAGCTTTTGGACCATATCTTGAGGCCGCTTGCGCAGCATCTTGGCGTCGAATCCTTTATTTCCAACCGGATGGAATTTCGAAACGGGCACGCGACGGGTCGCTTGCTCGATCCCGTTGTGCGTCCGCGCGGTCCCTTTGCATGGCTGACCAGCGGGGCAACCGATGGTCGAATTGCGCGCGAAAAACTGCTAGGACAGCTTGGTTGGAAAAAGAGTCCCGCGCAGCTGGAAGCCGCCATTCAGACGGCGGTTCGGCCAGCGCCACCTGCAAGCAAGTCTGTGGCACTATTCGCCGAAGGAGCGCGCAAAGGTCCGCTTTCTGTTCGCGAGACTCTGACCAAGCGGCATATTTTGTTGATTGGCGTGACAGGTTTCATAGGCAAAGTCTGGCTGGTGGATTTGTTGGAAAATGTTCCGGATATCGGCAAGATCACACTGCTGATTCGCAAAAATCGCACGACTTCCGCGCAGAAGCGCTTCCAGAAAATTATCGAAGAATCGCCGGCTTTCGACACTTTGCAAGAAAAATACGGCCGGAAATTGGGCGCGCTCCTCGAGGAGAAAGTAGACGTGGTTGAAGGCGATGTCGGCTTGCCGGGTCTGGGTTTGGATCAGGCAACGCAGAGCCGGCTGGCAAAATCGCTCGATTTGGTCGTGAACAGCGCTGGGCTGACGGATTTCAATCCGGACTTGCGCGAAGCGCTTTCCTCCAATGTGGATTCCACGCTTCACTTGCTGGAATTTTTGCGGAAATGCGATCACGCCGGCCTGATGCATCTCTCGACCTGCTACGTAGTGGGCATGCGCGACGGTCGCGTGACGGAAGAGCTGCATGATAACTACAAACCCTCGCGCGATCCGGAATTCGACGCTGAGAAGGAGATCGCCTCCTTGCGGGAGACGATTCGGCGCGTTGAAGAACGAGCGGAAAGCCCCGAACTTACGAAAGCATTGCGGCGGCAGGCATTGGGCAAGGGCGTGGAGCCGTCGGCCGTCCCTGCGACGGAGCTGGACGGCGTATTGAAACGGAATCGGCTGCGCTGGGCACGCAACCGGTTGGTACGAATAGGACTCCGTCGCGCACAACATTTGGGCTGGCCGAACACCTACACGTTCACAAAAAGCCTCGGAGAATCGATGCTCGCGCGCAGCAGCGGCGAGTTGCCGATTGCGATTGTGCGTCCATCCATCGTGGAGAGTTCCGAGCGTTCGCCGTTCACCGGTTGGAACGAGGGAATCAACACTTCTGGCCCACTTTCATACCTGCTGGGTACGAATTTCCGGCAATTGCCTTCGAACGAGCGGAAGTGCCTCGATGTGATTCCCGTGGACATGGTTTGCCGCGGCATGACGCTGATCGCGGCGGCGGTAATTTCGCGCCGGCATGCGCGGCTCTATCAGCTGGCCACCTCGGCCATCAATCCCGTCAACATGGGCCGCAGCATAGAGCTGACAGGACTGGCGCACCGGAAGCATTACCGGACGCAGCAGGGAATCGAGCACTGGCTGAGAGTGAAGTTCGAGACAATCCCAGTTTCTAAGCAGCGCTACGAGCGTTTGTCCATTCCGATGCAGAAGGCCGTTATCTCACGCATCAATCGCGCCGCTGTTTCCCTCCACATGAAAAAGGCGCCACTCGCCAAGCAGGAACGGGAATTGATCCGCGCCGAAAAGCTAATCGAGCTTTACGAGCCGTTTATTCTGCACAATGAGCACGTCTTCGAATGCGAAAACGCCAGACTGCTTTCCGCTGCGCTCCTGGCCGAAGAGAAGGCTATCTTCGACTTCTCACCCGAATCGATCGATTGGTGGGATTACTGGATTAATGTGCACATTCCAGCACTTCGCCGCTGGTGCTATCCCTTGATGGAGGGCCGCCCCCTGGAGTCGCGTGTCCCGCGCGAGCTGGAGTGGACCCCCGAAAGCGCTCCGGCCGCTGTGGTCTCCAATAATGCGACGCCGTCGGACCCACTATGGCGATCTTCGTAACCGGCTCGACGGGATATCTGGGCAGCTATGTTGTCGCCGGATTGTTTGCCGAACATCGCGACAAGCTAAATCTTCTAGTTCGAGCGAAGACCGAAGAGGAAGCGCGAGAGCGGTTGTGGACTTCGCTGCAACTTCATCTCGGTTTTCCCGAGTTTTACGAATATCTTTCTTCGCGCGTGCGCATTTTTCGTGGCGATCTGACTGGCGAACGGTTCGGCCTTGCCGACGACGAATATCATGCCCTCGTAGACTCGACCGATTCCATCATTCATTGCGCAGCTTCGCTAAACCGCAAGTCGGAACGCCAGTGCCTCAACGTCAATTTGCGAGGCGGGTTGGAAGTGATTCAACTGGCCCGCCGCGCGCAGAACCGCAATGGCCTAAGGCGCTACTCGCATGTCTCCACGGTGGCCGTGGCGGGTAAACGGCGGAATGAAGTTGTGACTGAGGACGCGGCGATTGATTGGACGCGCTCGGACTATGATCCCTACGCGCGAACAAAAAAGTTCGGCGAGTACATGATTCACCAGCTTTTGGCGGACGTGCCCCACACGATTTTCCGGCCTGCGATCATTTTAGGCGATAGCCGCCACGAGCAAACCTCCCAGTTCGATATGGTCCAGGCTTTTGATGTGCTCGTGCGGTTGCCTGTTCTTCCGTTACGCTCTCGCGATAAAATCGACATCGTGCCCGCCAATTATGTGAGCAAAGCCATCGTAACGATCCACCAGAAGGACGAACCTGCTCACGGCATTTACCATCTGTCTTCTGGGATGGGATCGCAGACGTACAAGGAATTGACGGATGCGCTGGCCGAGGCAGGCGGCTGGCGGCGTCCGGCATACTGGCCACGGTTTGGGCACGCGTTCTCGAGTACTGTGAACTGGCTTTCGACGAGGAAAGGCGCGGTCGCCCATGGGGCATCACTTCTGAAGGTTTTCTGGCCGTATTTGGATTGGAACACGGTCTTTGACAATTCACGAGTGGTGGCTGAGCTTGGGGAAACACCGGCAAAATTTTCAACGTACGCGTTTCCGTTGTTGAGATTCAGCCGCGAAAACAAATTTCACTATCCGGCCAAACCGTTGCCGCCGATAGATGTACCGGAAAAATCCGCAGTGGCGGGAGGCGCTCGCGTATGACGGACTTTCTGCTTGTAGCGTGGGTCAGCGCACTGATTGAGATCAGAAGGCTGGGCTGGGTTTTTGGGATGGGAAAGCGCTGGACACCGGGCGATAAACTGAAACTGCTTTTCGCCGGCTACAACGGCACCCGAAACACCGGCTCTGACGTCCGTGTGCAGGAAATGCTGCGGCAAGTGCGCCACGTGCTTGGCGCGCAAAATGTGGATTTTAGTGTGATGACGCAGAGTTTTGATCGCACGCGCGGCTACTTCGAAGGCACGCAGCAGGTCTATCTCCCCGATGTCTTTCCGCCGTTTTTGTTTCGCGAAGTCCGGCAAAATCACGGCGTGATTGCCTGCGAAGGTTCGATGTTCAAGAGCAAATTCGCGAACGCGTTGACAACCATGATGATCGGCTCGCTCGGACTCGCTTCGGCGGAGAATAAGCTTTCTTTGGGATATGGTGGTGAGGCCGGACACATGGACCGGCTCGTAGAGCGGATGTGTGAGCGATACGTTCATGATTCACTGATCATCACCCGCAATGAGGAATCTCAGAAGCTTCTAAGCTCTCTAGGGATTCCGACGGAGCTTGGCACGGACACCGCCTGGACGTTTGAATCGCTTCCGCCGGCGTACGGGCGAAAAGCCCTGCGCGATGCCGGGTGGGACGAGAAAACTCCCGTGCTAGCGGTCTGTCCGATTCATCCCTTTGTCTGGCCGGTTAAAGCTTCGATCGGAAAATACATCGCGCGCGCGACGACTGGCGCGTACAAGGACAGCCAATACCGCACCGTCTATTTTTTCCAGTCCGGATCGGCCGTCGAGGCGAAATACCAGCGGTATATATCGGCGTTTATCAACGCCCTGCGATCCTTCACGCAGCGCCACCGCGTTTTTCCGATTCTCGTCGCGATGGAGCGGTTGGATGCAGTTGCCTGCCGCGATATCGCCCAAGCCTTGCCAGGGTTGCCGATTTTTACTTCCGACGACTACGGCATGTTCCAGATGGTCTCCATTCTCCGCTGCGGCACTTACATGGTTTCGTCGCGCTATCACGGAATTGTGACCTCCATGCCGAGTTTGGTGGCTTCGGCGGGTGTTACGATGGACGAGCGCATTCGAAATCTCATGCGCGAACGCGGCCACCAGCATCTTTTCCTGACCGTGGACGATCCCGAACTCGAACCAAAGCTCATAACCATGATGGACAAGCTGGTGGCAGAATCAGAATCAGTGACCGACGGCATCGGAAAAACCGTGGTGCGCAACCTCAAAGTCATGGCTCGCATGGGAACGTTTCTCGAAGACGCCATGCGGCGCACGTATCCGGAATTCCCGTTGCGCTCGGGAATTCTTTCCTGGGAAGACTATCTGCCGCCCTTGAACGGCACTCTGCTGCAACTCGTCGAGCGCTACGATTCTTCCAGTGCGTCCGCGCCGCAACATTCCGTCGCGGGAATTGCATCCCGATGATTTTCCCCGGCCGCTATGCCTAACTTCATCGAAGATATTTTCGCGCAACTGAAAAAGGCCGACAGCCGCGTCGTGCTGCGCGAAATTCACGGAGAAAAGTTCACTAGCGTTTCTGGAAGCGAACTGCTCGCGTTGGTGGAGCGCGTGCGCGGATATCTGCAGCGCACGGGGCTTCAACCCGGCGAGCGCTGCGCGATTCTCGCCCCCAATTCTGCACGGTGGGTGGCCTTTAACCTCGCTTTGCTCGCCGAGGGCGTTATCGTCGTTCCGCTTTATGCGCGCCAAGCGCCCGCCGAATTGGCGGCGATGATGAAAGATTGCCTGCCGCGATTTCTTTTTAGCAGCGACGCGGCACTCGGTGAAGCCGTGGCTAAATCGTTGCCGCCGCAATGGTCGGAGTCGAAAAGGCTGGTCCTCTTTGATGAAATTCTGCAAGAGCCTGTTCCCCAAGGGCTGTCGCTCGATGAGCCAAATCCGCGCGTGGATTCGGATCTCGTGACGATCATCTACACCTCTGGCACGTCCGGCGAGCCCAAAGGCGTTTGTTTGAATGTCGGCAACGTTACGCACATGCTTTCCTGCACTCGCGAGCGCCTTGAGCTGCTCATGGGAGCAACGCACGAACCTGATCGCGTGTTTCACTACGGACCGTTCAGTTTCGCGGCCTCGTGGATCACTTTGCTGACGTGTCTTTCGCGAGAAAGCGTGCTGACGCTTTCCACGGACTTGACCAAGCTCGCGGACGAAATTCGCCTGGCCTCGCCGCATTATTTCTTGAACGTGCCGACACTTCTGGAACGCGTTCGCCGCAGCGTCGAAGACGCTCTCTTCAAGCGCTCCTTGCCCATAAGGACGCTATACGCAAAAGCACGCGAGGCATGGTTGCGGAAGAATGCAGGCCGAGGTCGCGCGGCTGACACTTTCTGGCTGGCTCTTGGCCGCAGATTCATATTCAACAGAGTTAAGGAGCGCTTCGGCCCGAATATTCGTGCGCTGATTTGCGGATCGGCGCCTCTTGCCCCGGAGACGCAGCAGTTTTTTCTGATGCTTGGCATTCCGGTGCTTCAAGCCTACGGTCTGACGGAGACGACCGCCATATGCACGCTGGATGACCCGCGCGTTCCCGTGGAACCGGGCTACGTCGGTTCGGCCGTGAACGGCATTGAGATGAAAGTCGGCGAAAACGATGAGATTGTGGTCCGGGGGCCAAACATCTTTCCGGGTTACTGGAACCGCTCCGAGGAGACAGCGCGCGTGTTGCAAGACGGCTGGTTCCATACCGGCGATCAAGGCGAGGTGAATGTCAGCGGGAACTGGCGTATCACCGGCCGAATCAAAAATCTGATTGTGCTCAATTCGGGCCACAAAATTTCTCCCGAATCAATCGAAGAAAAACTGGCTCGGCTCCTTCCTGCGGCGCAGCAAATCGTTGTAGTCGGCAATGGGCGCGGTTATCTGTGCGCGCTTATCACGGGACCTGTCGAGGCCGTCGCTGTGCAAGCGGCGCTGGATGTTTTGAACAAAGAGCTTCCGCACTATCGCCAAATTCACAATTTCAGCCTGCTCTCTGAAACGCTCACGCCCGAGAATGGCCTCTTGACCGTGATGGGAAAATTGCGACGCGACGCCATCAATGCCCGATTCGCGGAGGAAATCAATGCGATGTTCGCAGGCGCGCGCGATAGCAAAGCCGCCACAGGGAGCCGTGCGTGAAATCGTTCACTGGCAAGGCTCTGCGATGGGAATGGCGCGATGGAGTGATCGAGCTGGTGTTGGACCGGGAGCCCGCCAATGAAATCGGGACGGACATGTTGGCGGAGCTCGAACGATTTGTCGCCGCATTTCCCGCGCTGATACCGGAAACCGCGGCGTGCATCATCTCCAGCAACCGCAAGCACGGTTTTTCTGCCGGCGCGGACCTTCGCGAGCTTTATCACCGAGCTGCACCGTTATCAGAAAAGGAGAGGCTCGCGGGTGTTCGGTCATTCATTGAGCGTGTCCACGACGCATTTAACGCCATCGATTCCGCGCCCTTTACGACCATCGCTGCGGTGCATGGTGTCTGTTTTGGCGGAGGTTTCGAACTTGCTCTAACCTGCGACATTATCGTGGCCGACAAGATGGCGCGCTTCGCGTTTCCCGAGCTTCGTCTCGGATTGATCCCCGGATTCGGCGGCATCCCGCGCCTCAAGCGCGACCTGGGAAACGCATTTGTCCGCGATCTGCTCCTGACAGGCCGAAGCGTCAATGCCACGCGCGCACAGGCCGTAGGCCTGGTGGCACAGCTCGCTTCGGAAGGGGAAGCGCTGCGTAACACGCGAGCGACCGCGGCCCAAATTTTGAAATTTGACTGCGTCACTCGGGCGGCCGCGAAAAAATTCATCAAGCCGATTCCGCACGAAGAGCTGCGTCGCGAAATCGAACTGTTCTGCGAACTGTTCACGCGCCCCGCGGTCATGGCCGCACTTAAGAAATTCGTCGAGTCCACGAACGCAATGCCGTATTTGCCCTGATTCTGTCGACGCATTCGGCGTGTCTCGCTTCTGCACGGATTTTCATTCTTCGTCTGGAAAATGGTAAATTTAAGCTTCCATGCGCACACTTGAGCAGACCACCCAGGAAGTACTCGATCTGGCGTCCCAGCACTTCAACGTGCCTGCCGGCTCGCTAGCCCCGGAAGACGATTTCTTCAAGAAACTCGGGATCGACAGCTTGCAAACTCTCGAGATGCTGAGCCGCCTCGAAAATCACTTCGGCATTGAGCTCCCTGATTACGAAGTGCAGGGCGTGAGCGACTTCCGCACTCTGGCTTCGAGGATCCAATCCCGCCTGTAATGCTGGACCTATCGAAATATCAATCCATCGGCGCAGCCTTGAAAGACGCGCTCGATCGTTTCGCGAATGAAGTTTGCCTGATTGAAGCCGATCGCGAGCGTGAGAAAGAACGGCTGACGTACCGAGACTTCCAACAGCGGGCGCATCCGCTCGCGAAGGCGTTGCAAGATGCAGGTTTTGCCGCCGCCGATCGAGCCAGCATCATCATGACGAATCAATCCAAGTGGCTCATTTCCGCCTACGCAATCTTTTTCGCAGGCGGCGTCCTGGTTCCTCTCGATTACAAACTTTCGCCGGACGAACAATGGCAATTGCTCAAACACTCGGGCGCGCAAGTCTTGATCACCGAGTATCCCATCTGGCGGCAATTGAGTATGGCGCCAGGCCGCGCGGCGGCGGCAAACGTACGGACAATTGTGGTTACTGAGGCTCCACCCAACGCTGATCTCACTGGCGCTCAGCGTTGGGAAGGGTTTCGCAGCACTGGCGAGCCTGACTTTGTTCCCCGCGCACGCACGGACGTAGCTTGCATCGTCTATTCTTCGGGCACTGGCGGCCGCCCCAAGGGCTGCATGATGACGCACGAAAATTACCTTGAACAGTGCGTCGCGCTTACTTCTCTCTATCCTTTTTGGCCCGGCGTGCGCTATCTCAGCATTTTGCCGACGAATCATGCCATCGACTTCATGGTTGGCTTCTTCGGTCCTTTCACGTGCGGTGCCGCAGTCGTTCACCTGCGCACGCTTCGCCCCGAGTATGTCCGCGAGGCATTTTCGAAGTACAAAATCACCTACGTCAGCCTTGTTCCGCTCGTTCTGAAAAATCTGCAGAAGGGTTTGCAGGCGCGATTCAACGAGTTGCCATCTGGCAAACGCAAAGTTTTGAACGCGCTCATCGCGGTCAACAAAGCGCTGACGAAAAGCCGCCCTCGCCTCAGCCTGAGCCGCCGTTTGCTGAAACAGGTTCACGAGCCTTTTGGCGGCGCGCTGCGCACCATCATTGTCGGCGGCGCTTTCACCGAGCCGCAGACTCTGCAATTCTTTTACGATCTTGGCATTCCTGTGGCCAACGGTTACGGGCTTACCGAAGCAGGTACTGCAATCACGGTGAATGATCTGAAACCGTTTCGTGCAGATACCGTTGGAAAGCCGCTTCCGGGCATGGAGGTTCGCATCCTCAACCCGGGCGCCGACGGCATCGGTGAAGTCTCGGTCCGCAGCAAGACAATTATGTCCGGTTACCTGAACGAACCGGCGCTCACCTCTGAAGCCATTGTCGATGGTTGGCTGATGACCGGCGATCTTGGTCGCCTCGACGACACTGGCCACTTGCAACTCTTTGGGCGCAAGAAAAACATGATCGTCACCGAGGAAGGAAAAAACATCTATCCGGAAGACATCGAGTCAGTCTTCGAAGGCCTTCCCGTGAAAGAATTTTGCGTTTTCGCCGCCAACTTCATCTGGCCCCGGCGCTCGATGCTCGGCGAACAGCTCGTGCTTGCGTTACATCTAGAGACCGGACAGTCTCTTACCGAGGAACTGCGCCGCGATATTTCCACGCGCAACAGCAAGCTCTTGAATTACAAACGTATCCACGGCGTAGTTCTTTTCGACGAGGACTTTCCGCGCACCGCATCGCTGAAGATAAAGAGGAACGCTCTTGCGGAGCAGCTTGCGAAACTTGATCGGGAAGCCGCGTTTCTGCCTTTGTAGCGCCGCTCGAGGAATGGCAGTCAGCATGAAGCAAAAGGAGAGACTTGAAGGATAGATTCTTCGCTATCGTCAATCCAGCGGCCGGCGGTGGCCGTTCGGCCAAACTCGCCGGGCCCGCTCTCGCCCGCCTGCGCGAGAAGGGCTTGAAGATTGATGTCCTGGCTTCGACCGGCCCGGGCCATGCCGTCGAGCTCGCGCGCGAAGCCTATGAACAGGGGTATCGCCGCTTCATAGCCGTCGGTGGCGACGGCACGGCCCACGAAATTCTCAATGGAGTTTATCAACGCGCGGCCGCACAGGAACGTATCTCGCTGGGTTTCCTTCCCCTCGGCACGGGCAATTCCTTCCTTCGGGATTTTACGACGGAAGGCGCAGATGCTTCTTTGAAGGCATTGATCGAGGATCGAAAACGCTCGGTCGATCTTCTCCGTCTTACCCATGCCAAAGGAGAAATCTATTCCTTCAACCTGCTCAGCTTAGGTTTCACCGCCGACGTTGGCGCACTCACAAATCGATATTTCAAGCCGTTCGGCTATCTCGGCTATTTGCTAGGCGTTTTCGTGCGGGTCATCCAGTTGCGGCGCCGCGCTTTTCGTTTGCGCTGCGATGAAGATCAAGCGTGGGACGAAACACGCTGCCTTTTTCTCTCATTCAACAACAGCAAGTTCACCGGCGGCACCATGCTGATCGCACCCCAAGCTGACCCTGCCGACGGTCTCATCGAATTTGTCCGTTGGGGGCCCATCGGCCGCATAGGGCTGCTGCGAATGCTTCCCAAGCTTTATGACGGCACCCACATTCAACATCCTCTCGCGTCGCGCCGCGCCGTTCGTCGCGTCGAATTCGGCACTCCTGTTCCCGTGGACGTGCTCATCGACGGCGAGATTGCCGCTCTCGAATGTATTTCTTTGGACCTCGTCCCTGCCGCCGTGGACATCTATATATGAAGCGCGTATTGCTTGCCTTGCGGAGCGCTTTCCTTTGGGTTCTCAGCGGTTTACATTTTTTTGTTGTTGCTCCGGTGCTTGTCTTTTTTGGAATCTTCCTCGATCCTCGCAAGCACGATTGGCTTCAGCGCAGCTTCTGCCGCCGGATCGCTCTTCTCTCCGGCGCACGCATCAACGTCGTCCGCTCTCCCGGTTTTGATCCTCGCCGCACCTGCTTCTTCATGGTGAATCACGTAAACCTGTTCGATCCGTTCATGCTCTATTGCGCTATCCCCCAGTACGTGCGTGGCTGGGAATTGGAATCGCATTTCAAGATTCCAGCCTACGGTTGGCTCATGAAGCGCTTTGGCAATGTCCCCGTTCCCGATGTCCGTCGCCCTTCTGACCTCAAGCGCATGTGGCGGCTTACTCAGGACGCCGTTGATGGCGGCACTAGCCTCATCGTTTTTCCCGAGGCCAAGCGCACTCGGGATGGTCACGTGGACGTCTTCGAAGACGGCGGCTTTCGCGTTGCCCAGCAATTAGGCATACCGATTGTGCCGGTCAGCATGATCGGCTCTTTCAGGCACCACCGTACCGGCCATTGGATGCTTTGGCCTGCTACCGTTACCGTCCATCTTCACGACACCATCGAAACCAAAGGTCTGACAAAAAAGGACGTACCTCGCCTGCGCGACCGCGTAAGAGAAATCATCTCCGCTCCGGTGGAAGCAAGTTTGGAAAAGCCGCAAGTGTAGGTTCTTGAGCGCCTGTCCGCACTCTAGGCGCGGATACTACGAAGGAAGTTTGATCCCAGGGATGGTGCGCCCGGCTCTCGTTTCCTGCCACGTAAATACGATGCGGTCAATCACCGTGATCGTCGAGACCACCGCGATCACCCACAGCACCGGCCCCATCCGGTTGAACGCCCCGCCTATAATCAGCAGCACCAGACGCTCCGGGCGCTCCATGAAGCCGACCTTGCATAAAGGAATTAGCGATTCCGCGCGCGCCCTCGCGTAGCTAACCATCACCGATCCCGCCGTCGCCACGGCCGCCAGCACGACGTAAGGCGTTCTACCGCTCACCGAGTAATAGACGAGCAGACCCATGTAGAGCGCCATGTCCGCATAGCGGTCGAGCGTCGAATCGTAGAAAGCTCCAAATGCTGTTACGCGGTTCTGCCGCCGTGCCACTTGGCCGTCCAGTATGTCCAGGAAGCCTGCACAGAATATAATCAGCGCGCCGATCCGGAAATTTCCCAGAGCGAAATTTGCCGCCGCGACGAAATTCACTACCAGCCCCAGAAACGTCAGAAAATTGGGATTAACGCCCGTCGCGGCGAGCACGCCGACAATTTTGTCGAGCAGCCACTTGCTTCCTGTTCCTATTGCGCCTGTGAGGGTAGCCATTCTTTTGCTGCAACCAATCGGGAATTTGCTTTTTCCACCGTGTGGAGAAAATCGTACACTAGCCCCGTGACGCTCTGCAAACAAGCTGGCCAATTCGGCCCAAGCGATTTACATCTCTTATCGATTTCCGCTTGACCGTGTCCGGCCCACAGCATACATTCACCTCGCTCCCATTTAACGCATGATTTTATGAAGAACACTTTCACTCGCCGGGAAATGTTGTCTCATGGTCTAACGGGAATGTCGGCCGCATGGCTATCCATCCATTGGCCCGCCATGCTCTCGGCTGCGGCCTACGCACGTCAGGCCGTGCACTCCGCCGCGCCGGCCAAGTTTGAATTCTTTACTCCCGAGCAAGCTGCGGAAATTGACGCGATCTCGGCCCGTATCCTTCCGGCAACCGATACGCCGGGCGCGCACGAAGCCGGCGTCGTATTTTTCATTGACCGGGCTCTCGTCACCTTCGCGAAATCTCACCAGAAGAAATACTCCGAAGGCTTATCCCAACTTCAGACCGTTCTCCACGAATCCTTTCCGGGAACCGTGAAATTCTCTGCTGCCACCAGTGAACAGCAAGATCAAATCTTGCAATCCCTGGACAGGCACTTTGGAGGCACTAAACGGCCTGCTTCGCGCTCGCTCGCCGGAGCGCAGTCTTTCTTCCAGATGATTCGCGTGGACACAATTACGGGTTTTCTGATCGATCCCGACTCCGGCCGCATGGGCAATCGCGATGGCGTCGGCTGGAAAGCCATCGGCCGCGATCCAGAGCACATGTTTCAGCCGCCCTTTGGCTATTACGACAAGGACTATCCTGGTTGGGAGCCGGCTCCAGCATCCGCGGACAAGACAAAATCATGAATCCTGACCAGCCCAAATACAAAACAACCGACGAAGTCGATTTCGTAATCGTCGGTTCCGGCGCGGCCGGCGGCATTTTAGCCAAGGAATTATCCACAAACGGTTTCCGCGTCGTTGTTCTCGAGCAAGGGCCGTACCTGACCGAAAAAGACTTCGTCCACGACGAAATCAAAGTCAGGCAATTCGATTTGCTCACCAACCATCCCGATCTCCAGCCCAATACTTTTCGCAAGACGCCGAACGAAAAAGCCAGGCATCAGCGCGCCATCATGTACGGCCGCCTCGTCGGCGGCACGAGCGTTCATTTCACCGCCAATTTTTGGCGCTTCCACGAAATCGATTTCACCGAGCACACCAGATTTGGCCCTGCCGCCGGCGCCGATTTGGTCGATTGGCCCATCACCTACGCGGATCTCGAGCCGTACTACACAAAAGTTGAATGGGAGATTGGCGTCTCTGGCCTCGAAAACGCAAGTCCGTTTGATCCGCCTCGCTCCAAGCCTTATCCCATGCCTCCGCTGCCCGTGAAATCTTCCGGAGTCCTTTTCGAACGCGCCGCGCGCAAACTGGGTTTTCATCCTTTCCCGGCGCCGATGGCCATACTCTCGAAACCGCGTCCGGGCCGAAGCGCCTGCATCAATTGCGGCTTCTGCCTCGGATTCGGCTGCGAAGTTGGCGCAAAATCGAGTTCCCTTGCCAGTGCCATTCGCATGGCGGAACAAACTGGCCGATGCGAAATCCGCCCGAACTCCTACGTTCATCGGATCGATCTCGATGCCAATGGCCGTGCCACCGGAGCCGTTTATTTCGACGAAAAGCGCGCCGTCCAGCGCCAGAAAGCCAAAGCCGTCGTTATTTGCGCAAATGGCGCGGAAACGCCCCGCTTGCTCCTGCTATCCGCCAATAAACAATTTCCCAACGGCCTCGCCAATAGCAGCGGCATCGTCGGCAAACATCTGATGATGAATAGCGCCGCCATCTCACGAGGTCTTTTCGAACATCCCCTCAACGACTACAAAGGTTTTGCCGCCAGCCGCGTCCTTCACGATTTTTATGAGCTCGATCCAGACAAAGTCGGTTTCCGGGGCGGCGGCGGACTCGATGCGCGCTTTACGGATACGCCCATCAGTTTCGCTCTTGGCAGCATGCCGCCCGGCGCTCCACGTTGGGGCAAAGGCTTCAAGGACGTTTTAAGCCACAACTTTCCACGCACCTTTGAGATTTTTTGCCACGGCACTTCGCTTCCTGTCGCGGACAACAGCATCTCGCTCGATCCAGAACTCAAAGACGCTTGGGGCCTCCCTGCCATTCGCATGACCTACAAGGATCATCCCGACGACCTTAAGCTCTGCAATTGGATGAACGTTCGCGCCGCGGAAATTCTCGAAGCCGCCGGCGCCGTGAAAAAATGGTCCTTCCCCGCGCGCGAGCAGCAATTCGGCGTGCACTTGCTCGGGACCTGCCGCATGGGTAACGACCCAAAAACGTCCGTCATCAATTCCGACCACCAGACGCACGACGTCAAAAATCTTTTTCTCTGCGACGGCAGCAGCCTGGTCACTTCCGGCCGCGGCCAGCCTACCATGACCATCGAGGCGCTTGCCTTCCGCGCCGCCGACCGCATCACGGCTCTCTCCAAACGCGGCGATCTCGGCGCCTGAACGGCCTCGCCGCAATTTTCGTCCGCGCAGCCCTAGCGCGCTTTCTGATACACTTTTCTCCGAAATTCAATGACCAGGGGGATGGAAGATGATATCGAACCGGCGCAACATAACGATTGTTCTTTGCGGACTAGCGCTAAGCACGGGGCTCGCCATCGTTGGCGCCAGAGCACAATCCAATACGCCGGAATCGCACCCCGCCCCCAAGCTCGCCGAGGAACAATTTAAGAATATTCAGGTCTTAAAAGGTGTTCCGGCCGACCTGATCTTTCCGTCCATGCAATTCATCACCGCTTCGCTCGGCGTCGAGTGCGAGTTCTGCCACGTCCGCGAAGGCCAGAAAATGGAATTCGATAAGGACGACAAAAAGACCAAGCAAACCGCGCGCAAGATGATGAAGATGATGTTCGCCATCAATAAGGACGATTTCGAGGGGCACCGCGAAGTAACCTGCTATTCCTGCCATCGCGGCGCGGCCGACCCCGTCGCCACTCCCATCATCAGCGACGAAGCGCCAAAACCGGAAACAGAACGCGGGAGTTCAGCAACCGAAGCGAAACCTGTCTTTCCTCCCGCCGATCAACTTCTCGATAAGTATCTCGACGCGGTCGGCGGTGAAGCCGCCCTTCTAAAAGTCACCAGCCGCGTGGAAAAGGGCAATATCACGGCGAATGGCCACCAGCTACCCATCGAGGTTTATTCAAAATCGCCTGACAAACGCCTTTCCATCATGCATCTCCCTAACGGAGAAAGCATTACCGCGTTCGATGGCAAGCAAGGCTGGCTCAGCAATAACGGACACCCGCGCTTGATGTCCGATGCGGACAACGAAGCCGAACATATTGACGCCGACATGCATTTGGCCGCGGACATTAAGTCTTTCTACAAAAGATTCACCGACATTCCGGGCGAAAAAATCGATGGCCGCGATACTTATCTCGTCATCGGCCATACCGAAGGCCAGCCGCCTTTGCGTCTTTACTTTGACCAGCAATCCGGCCTCTTGCTTCGCATCGTGCGTTACTCGAATACCGCGCTCGGCTTCAATCCCACGCGGATTGACTACGCCGACTACCGCGACCAGGACGGCGTAAAAATTCCTTTCCGTTGGACCCTCGCTCGTCCAGGCAACCGCTTCACCATCCAAATCGACCAGGTCCAGCAAAATGTCCCCGTCGACGACGCCAAATTCGCCCCTCCCCCCATGCCTCCGCCTCCCGGCGAGAAACCCGCCGGCCACTAAAAGCGTTGCATGTTGCGTTCCGCGTTCAATTCGCTCGAACGCCCCAAAAACCCACCAGCCGCCAAAATCTCTCTGGCTTACGGTTTCCTCGTTTATCAAGAGTTTGCAACACGCCCGCAACTACGCACTCTCGTTGTAGACTAGAACGTGCCGGGACAATGCCGGTGTAAATCCAGCCGTCCAACCTATTTGCGTGGTTGGCGTCGTCTAAACAAGACATCCAGGTTATTTCATTGTGGGGCAAACGTCCGGTCAGCGCGTCTGCCAGGACTTGGGGATTACTTCCGGATTGCCCGTCATTCGTCCAGAATCCCCAGTGTTCTGTTTCCAACTCTTAAGATGCCGTTTCTAAGGCGCACCGGAGACTTCACTTGCCGCGCCACTCTGGCCTATACTTCCTCGGAATGAAACCGGGTTGAACTCCGGTGTCCGAATGCCTTCCTGGGGTGGAGGGTCTTGCGAATGGTCATTAACAACACATCTCTGAATCCGCACACTCGCCATTCAACGCCACTGTTTACGGCGGTTGTCTCGAGCCTCGCGCCGATTGTCATGGCCGCATGCGTTGCTGCTGCGTTCGGCAGTCAAGCACTTGGATCGAAAAAGCAGCGCCCCGCGGGTAAGCGAGCAACAGCGAAAACGCTCGTCGCAACCGAGAGCGTGGAGCATCTTGACAGGCTCGCCCGTGAGCCAATGGTCGTCGAAGTGAGTGACGGCACGCTCTTCGTGAGTGGATACGACGGCGACCTGGAAAAAAGTCCCAGTCTATGGCGAAGCCGCGACCACGGCGCCACTTGGGAGAGCGTGAACGTTGGTAGCAAGGCGGACGGAGCGATTGGCGAATCTGACGTGGATCTGGCGATCAGCCGCGACGACACTCTTTACTTCGTCTCCATGACCTACGATCGCAAAACGAGGGAAGGCACTCGCATCGCAGTTGGCGCCAGCAAGAACGCTGGCGTGACATGGTCGTGGAGGGTCTTGTCAGAGAATCGCTTTGATGACCGACCCTGGGTTGGAGTGGCACCCGATGGAGCCGCTCATGTGATTTGGAATGACGGAAACGGTGTCCGTCATGAGGTCAGTCAGGATCGCGGCGCCAGTTGGACCGAATGGCCGCGGATCAACGACCAGGGAGGCTCGAGCCATCTTGCCATCGGCCCGCGTGGTGAAATCGCGGTTCGCATCACTCCGTTGTCCGCGTCGGGAAATAAATTTACTCCGGGTGTAGACCTGATCGCCGTGAGCCGCGATGGAGGGAAGACCTGGCAGAAGCATCCCGCCCCGGGCGAGCGCGACTGGAGTCCGGACGAAGACAAGGGAACTCCACGCTGGGTCGAACCGGTTGCCTGGGATGCGGACGGCGTACTCTACTATCTTTGGGGCTCCGCAAAAGGTCTGTGGCTGGCGCGATCGCCTGATCAGGGTGAGACCTGGGCAAAGTGGCATATCGTGGAAAGAAATGAAGTTTCCTATTTCCCGTACTTGATCGCTCGCGCCCACGGTGAATTGGCAGCCACATGGTTTTCGGGGCAGGACAACTCCTTGCAAGTGCACGTGGCCCGCATCGACGTTGGCGACGGGAAAGCGCCGCCACGAATCGTCGCGTCGCAACCATTTCAAACTGAGGTTTGGGCCCGGCCGAAGAAACCGGGAGATCCGATGCATCGAGACACGGCAGGCGAGTACATACCAGTCATTTTTCTCCACGCCGGAGGGTTGGGCGTTGTCACCGCGATTCAGAATGACCCCGAGAAGCGTTTGGGATTTAAATGGTGGAAGTTTGTGGAACGCTGAAGACACGTCGATTGATTTGTGGCTGGCCCTCAGGACCCAGGACCGCCTTATCATTGGCCGCGCTTGGCATATTGACGTGAGCCACTACGCGATGGCTCCCGATTAGTCAGGTCACCGGACATCTGGATTGGGAGTGTCTGAGAGCCCTAGTAAATCGTGGCGAATCGGCCACAATCGGCTTTGGGTATGCCGGATCCCCACGCGTCCGGGACGCGGTATTTTGCCTTTCTTTGGGAGCCTCGAACCTGGCTCCCTCAAACCGCGCGCCAGCATCTAACCTTCGTCTTTTAAACCCTGTACTTTCAACTATATATAAAAGGTATATATTTATCTTGACAACAAAGCCCATCCGTGGTATTCTTCGCCATGATTCACTCGAGGATCCCCTTCCCACCCCTCTCTCGCCTGCAACCCCAATCGCCTCAACCGCTTCCGCATGACTTCCATCACGCACCCGTGTGCGGGTTCCCCCGAACCACTAGCCACTTGTCACGAGCCACGACTCTCCACCGTAGTCAGCATCAGCATCATTCCGCGGCACTTAGGTTTCCTTTGTTTTCATACTCTTGCGCACTCTTTTGCATCGCCCAAAATGCTATCCTCATTCCCTTCAATACTTTCCGCACTCTTTGCAAAAAACACCCGGGTATGGGGGACCCTAGCCTCCGGCCAATTTATTTCTCTCTCACTAAGCTCTCCCCAGAAATATTTCGTCAGGCCCGCCGTCCTTTAGGCAGGGACCAGTCAGCGACGAAGCCCTGCGTCAACCTGCCTCGGCCCAGTGTCTCGCGAGGTGTTCGATGACCACCCTCTGGCAAGATATTCGATACGGTTTCCGCGTTCTGGCCAAATCCCCTAGCTTCACCATCGTTGCCATCCTCACGCTTGCTCTCGGCATCGGCGCAAACACCGCCATCTTCACCATCGTCTATGGCGTCCTCCTTCGTCCTTTGCCGTTCCCCCATCCCGAGCGCATCGTCGAACTGGCCGAAAGCTATAAACAGCAGAGCGATGAAATGGATCTCGATTCCCGCGAATTGACACAATTAAAGACCTACACCGAACCGTTTGAGAACATCGCTGGATACACCTCGGTGGGTTATAACTTGGCCGTCGGAAATGCCGCCGAGCACTTGCGAGGCATGCCCGCTGACTCCTCCTACTTCAGTGTTCTCGGGATCCACCCCGCGCTTGGCCGCGACTTCACTCCAGAAGACAACGCCGGCGACGGCCAGCGCGTCGCCATCATCAGTCATAACCTTTGGGCCCGCCGATTCGCGTCCGATCCCGCGATAATCGGCCGTAATATCCTGTTGAATGGCGAACCTTTCACACTCATCGGTGTGATGCCACGCGATTTTGCCGCCATCGCCGTTGCCACCGATCTTCCGAATAGCGGTTCCGCGGATGTTTGGACGCCCCTCGCGCTCGTTGCCAAATCTGCCGGCAGCGGAGAAAACATCGGCGTGCTGGCCCGTCTAAAACCAGACGTCACTCCCGCGCGGCTTCAGGCCCAAATGAATATCGTGACGCAAGACTTCCGCCGCGATTTTCCCGGCGTGGTCGGCAAGGAGCTCGTCATTAGCTTCCGGCCGTACCAGCAAATGATCGGAGCGGATGTTCGTCCCTATCTCTTGCTCTTGCTCGGGTCCATTGGTTTTGTTCTGCTGATTGCTTGCGCGAACGTCGCCAACCTGTTTCTCGCTCGAGGCGGTTTGCGCGGCCGGGAAATTGCCGTCCGTATCGCTATGGGCGCATCCCGCGGCCGCCTCTTTCAGCAGTTGCTCACCGAATCCATGCTCCTCGCGCTCGCGGGCGGCGCGTTCGGCTTATTCGTTGCTTATCTCGGCCTGGGTTCGCTTCTCGCGCTCGCACCCGTCGATCTGCCTCGCGCCTCGGCTGTTCATCTCGACGGATGGGTCTTCCTCTTCACATTTCTTCTCTCGCTGTCTACAGGGGTCCTTTTCGGACTTGCCCCGGCCCTCGAAGCCAGCCGCACCGGTATCAACGAAGCTCTCAAGGAAGGCGCTGGCCGATCCAGTGCCGCTCCCGGTCGCGCTCGCTTGCGTCAGATCCTCATCATCGGCGAATTCGCTCTCTCCGTCATTCTTCTCACCGGCGCCGGCCTCATGATCGCCACATTTTCAAAATTGCTCCACACCGATCCCGGCTTCAATCCTCACCATATTCTTTCCGCGCAGTTCTGGGTGATCGGCTCGAACTACAATTCCGAATCGCAAATCGCCACGTTTGACCGAGCCATCGTTCAACGTCTCGAAGCCATTCCCGGCGTGGATGCCGCCTCCGTCGTTGCCGCAGGCCTCCCGCTCGAACGCGGCGGAAACAACGGCGTCCGATTGCCTGGCTCTGAAAAATGGTACAGCGTCGACTACCGGGAGATCACTCCCGGCTTCTTCCAGACCCTGGGCATTCCGCTGCGCCAAGGTCGCACATTTTCCGAAGCGGATTCAGAGATGGGCGCCAAAGTGGTCATCGTTAATCAGGCCTTTGTTCGAGAACACTTTCCCAGCCGCAGCCCCATCGGTGAACAGATTTTTCTTGGCAAAACTCCCTGCGAAATCGTTGGCGTGGTCGGCGACGTGAAATCCTACCTCGACCAACCCGTGCCTCCCGCCACTTTCATTCCCGCTGCCCAGGCCTCCTACGGCACGTCCGCACTTTTCGAGGGCTGGTTCCCGAGGAGTGTTCTTGTCCGTGCCAGCGTCGATCCTCTCAGCCTCAGCCGCTCCGTCCGCGACGCCATCGCCGCGGTCGATCCCACCGTTCCGACAGGCTCGGTCCGCTCGATGGATCAAGTCCTTTCGCGATCCCTGGCCCTCCGCAGCTTCATGATGTTTCTTTTGGGACTCTTCGCTTCCCTCGCATTAATCCTCGCAAGCGTGGGCATCTATGGAGTTATTTCCTTCGCCGTCTCCCAGCGCACACGCGAAATCGGTGTGCGCATGGCCCTCGGCGCTCATCCGCGCGACGTCTTGCGGCTGATCTTGGGAGAAGGCTTGAAGCTGGTCTTGGTTGGCGTCGTTCTTGGTGTCATCGCCGCTCTTGCCATGACCCGGCTTCTTGCCACAATGATCTACGGCGTAAGCGCCACGGATCCGCTCATCTTCTTGTCCGTCATCGTGCTTCTTGTCGCCGTTGCGCTTGCGGCCTGTTTCGTTCCCGCTCGCCGCGCCATGCGCGTCGATCCCATCGTCGCTCTTCGTTATGAGTGAATCGGAATACGAGATGCGAACTTCACCTGCCCTGTCGCGAATGTTTTCGATCAACCCGCCCGGGCGAGATTCTCGCTTTTCTTTTCCGCGAATCTGCCGAAGGCATCCGTCGCTAGAATTTGAATACGACCCCAGCAACAAAATTTCCGCGGCTCTGATAGTTCGATACTTTCGCCGTGTAGCAGCCATAAAAAGGATCGCAATACGTGCCGAGAGAAGAATTCGCATATGTGGGCATATACCGTGCGTCCCCTCGAAAGGCGATGTGCGGACTCAGTTCGTACTTCACTCCAGCGCCCAAACTATACGCAAAATCCGTTCGGTTCGGCGTCTGTCCCGAGTTGTACTCATGCGTGAATCCCAACCCGCCTACGATGTATGGCCGCCATTTATGTTCACTGCCCATCAGCATGTACAACGCACCAAACTGGTATTGATCGATATCGGAATCATAAGCCTTCACGTAGCCCGGGTTGGGAATCTGCAGCTCGCTGTACGAGGTTGGATTCCTGTTCCACATGAAATCAATCTGGGCATTCTCTGTCAGTGAATAATCGACGAAACTTCCGAAGCTTACTCCGCCATTCGCTCGTACGTTCGTTACGCCCACCGTGTTCAACGTCGGGTTCACGGGATACGCACCGCTGGTTTCATATCCTGCAAATGGTGTCAGTTCCCATTTGTTCGCGAAGCTCTGCGCGTTCGCCCCAGCGCTTGCCACGAGCCAGATTGTGCCGAACACGAGCCAACTGCATTTGCTGCGCATGTTTCCTCCTGGTATCTGAAAAATCAGCAGGGACATGCAAATCCCCTGTCGCTCCTATCTTTTGGTTGGATGCAAATCAGTTTGCTTGCGTTCCGCCTTCGAGGTGGGAAATCACTTCTTGTCCACCGGCTTCTCCACGGGCTTCGCCGTTTCCTCGCCCGGCTTCGCTTCGGCAGGTTTATTTTCCGCCGCCGGCGTTTCGGCCGGCTTCTTGTTCAGATACTGAACAATCAGTGAAATTCTTCGGTTCGCCGGATCCATCGGATCCGCCTTGTCGCGTAGTCTTTGGTCGGCAAATCCCCGGACTTGAGTGACTTGGTTTTCCCCAATCCCATTCATTTGCATCAGTCGTCGCGCGGCATTTGCCCGGTCGGAGGATAGTTCCCAGTTCCCATAATTGCTACCTTCCGGGTATTGCTTTGAATCGGTATGTCCCTCGATCGCCAGTTTGTTGGGCAGTTTTCCCAGCTCCTGTGCAAGCATGATCAGCAGCGCTCCGCCATCCTCGCTGATTTTCGGACTGCCGCTGTCGAAGAAAGTGCCCGCTGCGGATTCCGTCAGTTCGATCCGCAGTCCTTCATTCGTCACCGTCATGTCTATGTGATTCTTCAGCTTGTCGAACTTCGGCACTTCCTTGATCGCTTTTTGCAGCTGTTCCTTGAGTTCCTCCATATTGTCTTTGGACAACACAAAATTATCCGCTGCACCGACTTGGTCGCTGCCAACTTGTTTCGCGGTCCCTGTGGGATCCTTGAAATATCCCCCGACGGCTTCTTGAATCTGTTTGCTGCTGTTCATCAGCCATAGCACGATAAATAGCGCCATCATGGCCGTCACGAAATCGGCGTACGCGACTTTCCACGCACCGCCGTGGTGTCCGCCGTGGCTTACTTTCTTCTTGACGATAATGGGAGGCGTTCCCGCCATGAGATTGCCCTTTTCTTACGCCGCTGCTTCCGCCGCCGGAGGCGCCGCCGCTCCGCCTGAGCTTTTAATGTATTTTTCCGTTTCCTGAAATGTCGGCCGCACGTGTCCAGGAATGGCCCGGCGGGCGAACTCTACCGCTATGGTGGGCGGCGTTCCTTTCATGAAGGACACCATCACCACTCTCAGCACTTGGTAATACGCATGTTCTTCGTCCGCGGACTTGGCCATGTTCGCGGCGATTGGCCCGATCAGTCCATAGCAAAGCAGGATTCCCAGAAACGTTCCGACCAGCGCCGCCGCCACTTTGTGCCCGATTTCCTCCGGAGGCCCGCCCAGCGCTCCCATGGTGATCACCACCCCGAGAACCGCCGCCACAATCCCCAAGCCGGGCAGGGCATCCGCCGCCGTCGAAAGGGACGCAATTGGCTGTGCCGACTCGTGGTGGTGCACGTCCATGTCCAGCTCCATCATCTGGTCGACATCAAACGGCTCGACTCCTCCGCCTGATGCCATTCTTATCGTGTCGCACACGAACGCCAGCGCGTGATGCTCCTTCAGGAATTTTGGATACTTCGAAAAAACCGGACTCTTATCCGGAGCGTCGCTGTCCGTCTCGAGCGCCATCAGCCCCTCTTTCCGCGCTCGGGTGAAAAGTTCGTACATCATCTTCAGCGTCTCCAGGTACTTCTCTTTTCCGAACCGGCTTCCTCCGAACACTCCGCCGATTCCTCCCGCGATGGCTTTAAGTATGTGCAGCGGGTTCGCGATTAGTACCGTTCCTGCCGCGGCCCCCGCGATAATGACCAGTTCTGCCGGCTGGATCAGCACCCTCAAGTTGCCGTGCTCCATCAAGTACCCTGCCAGCACCGCGCCGAACACCACTACGATTCCTATGATCACGAACATTTCGAATTAATCCTCAATTGGCTTTCCGTTTCTAATCGTTCCACACCACCATCCGATTCCCGCCTTGCGAAGTGCTTTCGCGGAGCGCCCCCTCCGCGCGCCGCGTCATTTCGCTCACATCGTCTCCGTTTTTCACCGCCGTTGCCCCAATCGATATCGTCACGGGCACGGAATCTCCCCACCACGTAATTTTCGCGGCCGAAATCATTTTTCTTAAGCGTTCACCGACTTTCGGAATTTCGCCAATCGCGCATTCCGTTACGATCCCCAGAAACTCATTTTCCTGCCACCGCCCGACAAAATCCGTGGGTCGCAAGCTATTCTCTATGGTGTGCCCCGCAACGCGCAGCACTGCCGCAATTGCGCCTATCCCGTAGCGCGCCTTCACATCTTCCAGGCGGTCAAAGGCAATGGTTAGGACACAGAAGGGAACTTGCTGTTCGGCGTACGTCGCCAGGCACTCACGCAGCCGCAAGTCAACCATCTTGTGTGTCAGTACACCGGAGGTTGCATCCAGGCACCCATACTCGGCAAGTTTGCTGTGCCGCCTATCCCACTCCGCAACGTCCACAATTTCATCGAAACACTCCGCCACTCCTATGATTGTCCCTTGCGCATCACGTATTGCCGATGCGCGCAATCGCACTGGCACCAGATGGCCTGCTTTGTGGCGGAAGGAAACTTGCGATTCGGTTGTTTTTCCATCTCTCAACACGGCCTCCAGCGCCGCCGAAGCTCCTGACTCCTGCCCCCCGTTTTCTTCCGTGTTTCCCAGAAAATCCTCGCGGCATACGTGCCCCACTACATCTTGTCGCAGATGGCCGGTAATTCGCTCAGCTCCCCAATTCCAAAACAAAATCTTCCCGTCCCGTCCTACCAGGTACACACCGACGGGCAGCTCTTCCAGTACGCTGCGCAGAATCTCCAGGTTGTCAAACCGTGTCATTCAGAGCTCTCAGATACTGCATCGGTGAATTCAGGGGCAACTTTAGTTCCACGCTCCGTTGCATTTCCGAGCAGATTCACGCCCCATCTTCTTTATTTGCTGGCATCTTTCAGAACTCAGATTTTGACAACATGCGGATGTGGGAACAGCTGTACCGTTTTGGAATTCTCCTCCGATTCCATTCACCCGGATTGCTAGCTCCACTTGCGGCCCAAACGGCTCGATGCCGCATGCGAATCGGTTCGCGGACAGAACTTGGCCTCTTTACTTCAGGCTGGGACAGTACTTCAGGTTGGGACAGTTTCTACTCGGACTTATTTAGCAGAGATTTTGCGCAGGAGGGGCGCGCGAAGGCTTGCTTCTAAACTAAAATCTCGAGGCTTCCACTTCTGGAAATGGTGGGCCCTAGTTGACGATTTTAGAATCCTTCCGCTGAGTCAGATCGTCGCAGGGATTCCGCACCGTCGAGAGCTCTCGCTGCTCTGATTCTAAGTGCCCGTTGTCGACCGCGCCCAAGTGCTCTTCGGAGAGGCTGCCGCCCAATTGGCGTTTCACAACGTGCAGCGAAGTGAGGGTACTGCTATCATCGGCGTCCATGAAGCGTGGAACTCGGGCTCGTCTCCGGTGTTGTCAATGGTTCGTGCCATGTGCCGTGTTCTTGTGCACTGTGGTTCCGCTCGTTGCTGCTTCTAGCCTCTTTTCGCAGGCCAGCCAGACGCCCGCGAAGAAAGATAGCCTCTATTCCAGGGCCTTATTCGCCAGCGTAGCCGAAATGGAAAAATCCAGGGGCCACATAGATGACAGCGACAGTGGCCAAAGAGTGCGCACCGACTACCGCAACGTGCTGGTGGAGAAAGATGCTGAACTCACGGACCGCTTACCATCGCAGCTTGGAGATCATCGGGTCGAATACCTGGACAACCAAGATCTGATCGCAAGGTATAAGAAGCTGCGGAAAGAGTTCGCTGTTCTCAGGATTCATCCTGCGCAGAACGTAGGGACGGAACTGGAAATCCAGGTTTCCGTTTCATGGTTTAGATATCGCCGGGGGAAGATAATGTTCGCAGTTTCAGACTGGAGCGACGTCACATTTCGCTACGACTGCGAAAAACAGGCCTTTGTCATCAGTGCCGTCAAGTTGGGCGGCATATAGCAGGCTCAGGCCAAGGGTGCGGATCGGTTTGATGTGAGGCCTTCGGCCGTGTCACCGATGCAAACGACGCAATTCGAGATTGCCCTTTCCACGTTTAAGAAGATCCAAGCTACATTTCCGGCGCTGTCGATGAACCTCGAGTTACATCCCGCGCATGTGGACCTCGCGATGGAAATTCCCGCTCAACCGGGCTTGTCCTTCAAAGTGGACCTTAACCTTCAGAACCTCGATGAACTGCATTTGTCGGCGTCGGCTCTCTGGTACGGGTGGTTCCCTTGCACGAACCCGGAGAAGGTCGAGAGATACTTGGAAGCGGTTTCGGGTCTCCTGTCCGGAGAATTTCGAATACTCGAACACTGGCGCGGGAAGCGCCCAGTCAAGGCACAGTTACAACGTCCCAGCCGTGGCCGTTGGGAGAACGTCGCTACATGGCTTGACCTATCGGCCATTGTGCCCTGGCCGAGGAAGCGTTACAAGGTGGTGCAAAATAAGCCCTCCGGGCGGCCTCTCCCCGACTTAGAGAGCCGTACCGTCTGATTAACGCTACTGGAGAAGTTGGTTCAACGCCGCAGGACGCTGAAACACAGGCAGCGTTTAGGTCGAAAGGTACCCTTTGCATTCTATGCTGCGTCGCTGATGGTGAAAACAGGAACACACGAACTGTTCACCCGTAAAGATAGGCATTCAGTTCACCTAGGCTCCGCTGCAGGGCTCGGTCGAACAATGCACTGCGGAAGTTAGCTCTGCAAAAAGACCGCGGACGAAAACCTCGATTTGGGCGGGAGGGGACCCGGGTGTTTGTGCGGTTTTGCCGCCCAAACGTGCTCACCGGGTCGCTCCCGCCCAAATTTTTTCTTGCACGCGCCAGGTGTTTCGTCCGCGTTTCGGAAGGGAGAAAACCAAACGCAAATATTTTTGAAATCGTGCGCGTATTTTTCCAGGGTGAGTTCGTCCAGCCCGCCGGGGCGAAAACAGGGGAATGGTGGGCCTGGGTGGACTTGAACCACCGACCTCGCCCTTATCAGGGGCGCGCTCTAGCCACCTGAGCTACAGGCCCTTCCACAACGCAGACATCTAGTTTAGCACGCCAACGTGGACGTACAAGGTGCGACTCTGAATCTCCGCACCTGGGACTCAATGTTTATCCAGGAAGCCACGGTCTACTGCACAAATCCGACATTCGGCGTCGGCGGCGTCCCGCCTTCCGGCGCTTCCTTGATCGGCCCAAACTGCGCTTCATATCGCGAAATATTTTCTCCCAGCGCCCTCAGTATGCGCTTGGCGTGCCCCGGACTCACAATGACGCTGCTCAACAGCTTTCCCTGCGCGCCGTTCGGGAAAATATAGATAAAGTTCAAAGTGAACTCTTCGAGATTGTGGTGCAGCATCACCAAATTGCTGTACTGCCCCTGCAGCTCTTTCTCGTCCGCTTTGATCTGCACTTGCCCCTGCACTGGGTGCTGCTCTTCCATCGTCTTCTCCCTGTATCGTCCGCTTGCTTCGCGGCATCTCCGAAGGTATCACAGCCATTCCTCTTCTGCTTGCTTGCGAAACAGCAATCCATTCCCCCAGCGTCCTCGATTGGCAACAATTTTCCGAAGTCCTATTGACAAGCGCTCTTATTAAGTCTAGTTTATGATGGAGCTTTACTGTAGTTAACTAAAATTTAGTTACCACGTATCATTAAAAGAGAATCATGCCACCGGCTCTTCCGCCACAACTCGAGACCGAGCCCGCCTCGGATACCGCATCGGTTCCGGCGAGTTCCTCGCATCCCGCGGCGCGTATCTCGCTCGGTGCGCCGTCTCTCCCCGAAGCCCATCGCAGCATCCCCATTTCGCATACCGCTTCATGGATTCGCAAGGTCCTTGCTTTTGCGGGCCCCGGCTATCTGGTGGCCGTCGGCTACATGGACCCGGGCAACTGGGCCACCGACATCGGCGGTGGCTCGAAATTTGGCTACACGCTTCTCAGTGTCATTCTCATCAGCAATCTCATGGCGATGTTTCTCCAAGCGCTATCCGCCAAGCTCGGCATCGCCACCGGGCGCGACTTGGCGCAAGCTTGCCGTGAACATTATTCGCGCCGCACTTCCATAGCGCTCTGGATCATCTGCGAAATCGCCATCGCCGCGTGCGATCTCGCTGAAGTTCTTGGCTCCGCCGTCGCTCTCAAACTTCTCTTCGGTTTGCCCCTTATCGTCGGCGTGATCATCACCGGCCTCGACGTCCTGATCGTCCTCGCTTTGCAAGGCCGCGGCTTTCGCATCATCGAAGCATTCGTCGTCACTCTGATTGCGACGATCGCTGGCTGTTTTGCCTACGAAATCTTTTTCGCCAGTCCCATTTGGCGGGAAGCCGCCGTCGGCCTCATGCCCACCGCCGAAATCCTTCGCAATCGCGAAATGCTCTACATCGCCATCGGCATTCTCGGCGCAACCGTCATGCCTCACAATCTCTATCTGCACTCGAGCATCGTGCAGACGCGCGCCTTCGGCTCCTCCACCCGCGATCGCCGCGAAGCCATGCGTTATGCCGTTTTCGATTCCACGCTTGCTCTCGGTTTCGCCCTCTTCATCAACGCTGCCATTCTGATCCTTGGCGCCGCTGCTTTTCACACTCGCGGCATGCACAACGTCGCGGAGATTGCCGACGCCTATAAACTTCTGAGTCCTGTTCTCGGCGTCAGCTTCGCCAGCACCCTCTTCGCTTGCGCCCTCCTCGCTTCTGGCCAAAACTCCACTCTCACGGGCACTCTTGCCGGCCAGATCGTCATGGAAGGTTTTCTGCAAATCCGTCTCAAGCCCTGGCTTCGCCGGCTCATCACCCGTTCTTTGGCCATTCTTCCCGCCGTGCTCGTCATCGGCATTGCCGGAGAAAACAAGGTCACCTCGCTGCTCATCCTCAGCCAGGTCGTTCTCAGTTTTCAGTTGCCCTTCGCCGTTATCCCCCTGATCCAATTCACCGGCGACCGCAACAAAATGGGTGAATTCACCAATTCCCGCCTCACCATGGTTATCGCCTGGATCGTTGCCGCCGCCATCCTCTTCTTCAACGCCCTGCTCCTCTGGCTCATCTTCCGCGGCCAGTAAGCCTGTCCAGATCCTCTCGGTCCCAGACTTGACTGTGCTTGTCCCTGTTTCTTTCTCTTCAGTCTTCTCTGTGACTCTGTCCACCCTGTGTTAAAAGAAACATTTCCTTCTTCAGTCTTCCAACACCCTATGCGAAAATTTCTTCTTGTCCACCACCCCAAACTCGCCGCGAACTCTCCGCCTCCGTAAATTTCTTTTCGTCGCTCTCCTCGCCCTGATCTGTCTTACCGTCGCCATCGCCATATATCAAAGCCAAGAATGGAAAATCCCCGAAGCAGCCAAGCTCCGCAAAAATCCCATCCCATCCTCTCCAGCCGCTCTCGCTTCTGCGAAGGCGATTTACCTCGACAAATGCGCCAACTGCCACGGCCAAACGGGAAAGGGTGATGGTCCGGATGCTGCCTCGTACTATCCCACCCCCGCCAGTCTCGCCGACGCGAAGCGCATGAGCGGTGTCACAGACGGCGAAATCTTCTACCAAATCACCCAGGGCAGAAAGCCGATGCCCTCCTTCAAAAACCGCCTTACCGAAGAGCAGCGCTGGCAACTCGTCCTCTTCGTCCGTTCTCTGGCCGTCCCCGAATCCTCCAGCCGTTAGCGCGCATTTCCAAATTCTCGCTCCTCGATATATCCTGCTAGCACCATTAAGTCATCCATCTCACGGAGAATTCATGCGCAAAACGCTTCTTGTCTTCATTGCTTGTCTCGTTTTTGTTTGTCTCGCACACGCCGCACCCGGCGCCGTTCGCTGCGGCAAGCTACTCGATGTTCGCGCGGGCCGCATGCTCAGCGATCAAGTCGTGGTTTTCGACGATGGCGGCGCGATCACCTCCGTCGGGCCGGCTGCCTCCGCCAAACTTCCTGCAGGGGTTTCACCTCTCGATCTTTCCTCCGCAACCTGCCTTCCCGGCTTGATTGACGTTCACACCCACATCACCAGCGATCCTACTGGCAGCGGGTATGAAGGTCTTGGCATCTCCGTCCCGCGCGAAGCCGTCACTGGAGTCAAGAACGCCCGGATCACGCTTCATGCTGGCTTCACCACCATTCGCAACGTCGGCGCGGACAGCTACACGGACGTCGCCGTCCGCGACGGCATCAATGCCGGCGAAATCGAAGGGCCGCGCATGCTTGTCTCAGGCCCGCCTCTCAGCATTACGGGGGGCCACTGCGATAACAATCTCCTCCCCTTCGAATTTCACTATAAAGCGGAAGGGGTTGCAGACGGCCCGTGGGCCGTGCGCGCCAAAGTCCGCGAAACCATCAAGTACGGTGCGGACGTCATCAAAGTCTGCGCATCCGGGGGCGTGCTCAGCAAAGGCGATCAGCCCGGCACGCCGCAATACACTTTCGAGGAACTACAAGCCATTGCCGAGGAGGCCCACAAGCTCGGCCGTAAAGTCGCCGCTCACGCACATGGCACGCAGTCCATCAAGGACTCCATCCGCGCCGGAATTGATACCATCGAGCACAGCAGCCTGATCGACGATGAAGGCATCACCCTCGCCAAACAGCACGGGACTTATCTCGATTTCGATATTTACAATGACGATTTCATTCTTCAGGAAGGCGCGAAGGCCGGTATGCTGCCCGAATCCATTGAGAAAGAAAAGAAACTAGGCCGCCTCCAACGCGAAAATTTCCGCCGCGCCTTCCAGGCCGGCGCAAAAATGGCCTTCGCCACCGATGCCGGCGTCTATCCCCACGGCGATAATGCAAAACAGTTCGCCAAAATGGTCGAATGGGGAATGAAGCCCATGGATGCCATTCAGGCCGCCACAATTAACTCGGCCGACGCCATTGGTTGGCCCGGCAAAGTAGGCGCGCTCGAGCCCGGCCACTATGCAGATCTCATCGCCGTTACCGGCGATCCGCTCGCGGATGTCCGCGTTCTCGAATCCGTAAAATTCGTTATGAAGGGCGGCGCAGTCGTCCGCAACGATTTGTCTGCCAGATAAATTGCGCCCAATCCTTGTTGGGGCGTAGCACGCTGCGACCCTGGTAAGCAGACATGAAGCTTCGCGCGCGTTTTTCCTGCCATCCAAAAACAAAAAACGGGCCTCGCCGAAACGGGGCCCGTTTTTCTTTATCTTTGCGTTGTCACATCCTTACTTCATTAATTCCTGCTAAGCCGTCGCCGCCTTCACCTGCGAAAGCGCCGCCGCCACTTCCTTCACGTCTGGCACCACGGGTATATCGTAATTCTTTATCCATGCCACTTTCCCATCTTTCCCCACGATCACAATCGCTCTTCCCGTGATCCCCTTATCCGCCAGATACGCGCCATACTTCTCGCTCATCGCCCCCTTCGGATGAAAATCCGCCAGCAGCGAATACTTGATTCCCATCTCGTCTGCGAACGCCTTGTGCGACCACACGCTGTCCACGCTCACTCCCAGAACTTCCGCATCCAGCGACTCGAACGCTTTCATATCATTCACGAGACACACATGCTCGTTCGTGCACACTGGGCTCCAATCCAGGGGATAAAACACCAGCACTACATTCTTCTTTCCCGCAAAGTCCGAGAGCTTCACTTCCTTCTTGTCCTGGTTCGGCAGCGTAAAATCCGGTGCCGTTTGCCCTACCGCCATGCTCATAATTTTGTCCTCCGTTCGTCTAAATCACGCCCTTCATCTTACCAATCCCCAATCAACCCCACAAACCATACGCTCTCCATCTGAGGGCAGGGCCCTAGCCAGGTTCGCTGCTTCTGCCCTCCGTGCCCTCTGTGATCTCTGTGTTAAAATCCTGCCTGAAATTAACTCCGCGCGCCCATCCAATTCTATGACTCTTCGCCAACTTGTCGATCGGTACCGCGCGCTGGTCCCGGAATTCGGCCAGTCTGTTCCTCTCTCGTCTTTCCAACTTTCCCGCGCCGAAACCGAGCTCCTCTTTTCCGCCTTCGACGAGGACTACCACATCAGCCGCTTCTTCCATTTTTCTGAATCCTCCGGCGAAAAATACTCCATCGACGGCGTCTCCGCCACTCACGTCTCCCTCGACGCCGAAATCGAAACCATTCTCTAAGTTAGCCCTTCCGCCTCGACTTCGATATAATCCGTCTGCAACATTTGTGTCACAGCTCCACTCATCACCACTTGGGGAGGTTCCTGGATGGCTGGCTCGCCAACCCTCTTGCCACAATCGCGGCTCGGTAGCACTCTTCGCCGTGACTCCTGGTGGGTCGAAATCATTCCCGTCATCATTCTTCTCGGCGGCTTCGGCGTTTACGCCACGCTCCGCGCCTTCGAAGGTGCTTACTACTCCTGGGGCCCTTATCTTTCGCCTTTCTACTCGCCTCTCATTGACCCGCATCATCATTGGTGGCCTTTGTCGCCCGCGCTGCTCATCCTCATTGGCCCACTCGGCTTTCGCGCCACCTGCTACTACTATCGCAAAGCCTATTACCGAGCCTTTTTTCTCGATCCGCCAGCCTGCGCTGTCGCTGAGCCCGCCAAACGCAAGTATCAGGGCGAAACCCGCTTTCCCTTCATCCTCCAAAACGTTCACCGCTATTTTCTCTACCTGGCGGTCCTCTTCCTGTTTTTTCTCTGGCACGACGCTTTCGTCTCCTTCAACTGGAGCGGCCACTTCGGCATCGGTGTTGGCTCCCTCGTTCTCACTACCAACGTCATCCTCCTCACCCTCTACACTTTCTCCTGCCACTCGCTCCGTCATCTCGCCGGAGGCAAACTCGATTGCTTCTCTTGCGCCACCTTTGGCAAGCCGCGTTACGGCGCCTGGCGCGCCGTCACGTTCCTCAACGACCGTCACATGCTCCTCGCCTGGGCCAGCCTCATCTTCGTCGGCCTTACCGATTTCTACGTGCGCCTCGTCGCCAGCGGCGCCATCCATGACCTGAGGCTCATGTGACCACCAGCTACGAGACTCGCGAGCACGATGTCCTGATCATTGGCGCCGGCGGCGCCGGATTGCGCGCCGCCATTGAAGCCCTCGCCCATGGCGCGAGTGTCGGCGTCGTCTGCAAATCACTTCTCGGCAAAGCACACACCGTCATGGCTGAAGGCGGCATAGCCGCCGCCATGTGCAATGTCGACGCCGCCGACGGCTGGCAGCCTCATTTCCGCGATACCATGCGCGGCGGAAAGTTCCTCAACAATTGGCGCATGGCCCAGCTTCACGCACAGGAATCTCCCGATCGCGTCCGTGAGCTCGAACAGTGGGGCGCTCTATTCGACCGCACTGAAAAAGGCGACATTCTTCAGCGCGCTTTTGGCGGCCACACTTTCAAGCGTCTCTGTCACGTCGGCGACCGCACCGGCCTCGAAATGATTCGCACGCTTCAGGACCGCGGCGTGCAGCTCGGCTTCGACGTCTACATGGAGTGCACCGTCACGCGCCTCCTCACCGACGGTGGACGCATCGTCGGCGCCTTCGCCTACTGGCGCGAGAATGGCCGCTTCATCGTCTTCAAAGCCAAGTCCATCGTCATCGCCACCGGCGGGATTGGCAAAGCCTGGCCCGTAACTTCCAATTCCTGGGAGTGCACCGGTGACGGCATGACCCTTGCCTACGAAGCCGGCGCCGAGCTCATGGACATGGAGTTCGTCCAGTTCCATCCCACCGGCATGGTTTGGCCTCCCGGCGTGCAGGGCCTTCTGGTCACCGAAGCTGTCCGCGGCGAAGGCGGCATCCTCCGCAATAAACTCGGCGAGCGCTTCATGGAAAAATACGATCCTAAGCGCATGGAGCTTTCCACGCGCGACGTCGTTGCCCGCTCTATCTACACCGAAGTCAAAGAGGGCCGCGGCACCGAACATGGCGGCGCGTATCTGGATATTTCCCACAAGCCCGCCGAGTACGTAAAGAAAAAGCTGCCCAGCATGTATCACCAATTCAAGGAACTCGCCGACGTGGACATCACCAAGGGTCCCATGGAAGTCGGTCCCACATGTCATTACATGATGGGCGGCATTCGCGTCGAAGCTGAAACCGCGCAGACCACAGTCACCGGTCTTTTCGCGGCAGGCGAAGCCGCTGCTGGCCTCCATGGAGCGAATCGCCTAGGCGGAAACTCACTTTCCGATCTGCTTGTCTTCGGCCGCCGCGCTGGCGAAGCCGCCGCCAAGCATGCCAAAGAAGTATCCGTGCCCGGCCTGGCCCTCGCGCAGATCGAAGAAGCCGAAAGGGAACTGCTCGCTCCGTTTTCCAATACCGGCTCCGAAAGTCCTTACGCCGTCCAGCGTGATTTGCAAAAAGTCATGCAGAGCCTCGTCGGCATTTTCCGCACCGACGAAGACTTGAAGAAGGCCTTCGCCGAGCTCGAAGAATTGAAAGCGCGCGCCGCGAAAGCCAGCGTCGAAGGCTCGCGCCTTTTCAATCCCGGCTGGCACCTCACGCGTGAACTCAACTCCATGCTCACCATTTCCGAAGCCGTCGCTCTCAGCGCGCTCGCCCGCACCGAAAGCCGCGGCGCGCACAGCCGCATCGACTTCCCGAATTACGATCCCGTCTGGGAGAAAAAACACAACGTCATCGTCCGCGAAGGCGCCAAGATGACGCGCCGTGAAATTCCCGTCGACGAAATGCCCGGCGATCTGAAGCAGATTCTTGCTGAGGACAAATAGAGGACAACGAATGAAGAGTCAATCGCAGCAGGGAGCCCCACGATGAGCGAGGCAACTCTGAGAATTTTCCGCGGCGAAGGCCCCGCAGGCGGCCAATCCGTCGATTTCCAGGTTCCTGTCGCTCCCGGCATGGTCGTCCTCGACGCTCTCCACTACATCCAGGGCCATCAGGCTCCGGATCTTGCCGTCCGCTGGAACTGCAAAGCCGGCAAGTGCGGCTCCTGCTCGGCCGAAGTAAATGGCCGCCCGCGCCTCACTTGCAAGACGCGCATGGACGATCTCCCAAAGGATCAGCCCATCACGGTCATGCCCATGAAATCTTTTCCCCGCATCAAGGATCTCGTCACCGACGTCTCCTGGAACTACGCCGTCAACAAAAAAATCCCCGCCTTCCAGCCAAAGCCCGGCACCGACTGGAAAATGTCCCAGCTCGACGTCGACCGCGGCCAGGAATTCCGCAAGTGCATCGAATGCTTCCTCTGCCAGAACGTCTGCCACGTCCTCCGCGAACACGACGCCAAGAAAACTTTCGGTGGCCCGCGCTTTTTCGTTCGCGTTGCCAGCCTCGAAATGCATCCGCTCGACACTCTCGACCGCGCCGCTCTCCTCAAAAACGACCTCGGCATCGGCCTCTGCAACATCACCAAATGCTGCACCGAAGTCTGCCCCGAAGAAATTCACATCACCGACAACGCCATCATCCCGCTCAAGGAGCGCGTCGTCGACCGCTTCTACGATCCGCTCACCATGCTCTTCCGCATGTTCCGCGGCTCGTAGCATAATCCCAGTGGCACAGGCTTCAGCCTGTCCACTTTTCTCCCCGCACCAAGGAGGCCACATGCCGCACCAGCTAAAATCCATCTCCAAACCCGGCATCCCCGAAGCCATCGCCAAAGCCGAGCTCTACCGCTATCTCCATGAACCTGAAGAAGCCGAATCCATCTGCCGCGACATCCTCGCCATCGACTCCAATCATCAGCTTGCCACTCGCATGTTAGGCCTCGCCATTACCGATCAATTCACCGGCACAACTTCCGATCGCTATGCTGAAGCCCAATCCCTCTTCCAATCTCTCCGCGATCCTTACGAGCGCAACTACTACATGGGCCTTCTCCACGAACGCCGCGCCAAAGCCCAGCTCCATTCCGGCTGCTCCGCCCACATCCTCCTTCCGCTCGTCGAAGAAGCCATGCGCTGCTTCGCCGAAGCCGAAAAAATCCGTCCTGCCGGCAATGACGACAGCATCCTCCGATGGAATCGCTGCGTCCGCCTCCTCGAATCCCGCCCCGAATTCCACGCCGTCCATCCCGGCCCCGAGGAGTTCGAAAACGAGGACACTCCCCCGGTGAACATTCCGCTTCGCCGCTCCGCCAAGTAACCTAGCGATGCGCCGCTTATTTGCACCTATACAACTTCTGCTTGTCCTTCCTCTAGCGGCCCCGCTTCTTGCTCAGCAACCGTCGCATCCAGGCGACCTCCCCGAAACCGGCGTCGTCCTGCGCGATTCGCCACAACCTCTTCGCTTTTTCGATGTCACCGGCCGCAAGTCCGCGGCATTCGGCCGCCAGGACGGCCAGTTCGAAGCGTGGATTTATCCCATAAAACTCCTCCACAATTTTCGCCTCGAATTTCAGCAGGAAGGCCAACTCGAGCCGCTCCGCGCCGAAACTCTCCTCCGTCAAGTCGTCACCCGTCCCGAATCCACCACTCTTGTCTACGTTCATCCCACTTTTTCCGTCCGCGAGATCATCTGGACGCCTCTCGACGAGCCCGCCGTCGTCATCTCGTTCGAAGTGGATTCCCCCAAGCCCCTCGAAATCACCGCCGCGTTCGTCCCCGACTTCAAGCCCATGTGGCCCGCCAGCTTCGGCGGCCAGCACAGCTCCTGGCTCGCTCAAGAAAAAGCCCTCGTTCTAACCGATGCCACCGAAGGCCCCACGGCTCTCGTCGGCTCGCCCGCTGTCAGCGCCTACAGCGAGGTCACCGATCACCAGCTCGCCGCCGGCGAAATGTTCCTCCGAATGCGCTTCAATCCCGGCGGCTCTCGCTCCGCGCTTCCTCCCCTCGTCATGGCTCTCAGTATGGAGAACGAAGCGAAAGTCAGCGCGATCTATCACGACGTTCTCTCCCGCAGCTCGGCGCTTTTCGAACAGCGGGTCAATCACTTTCGCGAATATCTCGATCGCACTCTCTCTTTCGAATCTCCCGATCCCCAGCTCAATCAGGATTTTCTCTGGTCAAAACTCTCTCTCGATTCCGGCTGGGTCTGCCATCCGCATTATGGCTGCGGATTGATCGCTGGTTACGGCCCCTCGGGCGTAGGCGAACGTCCTGGCTTTGATTGGTGGTTCGGCGGCGACGCCATGATGTCCTCTTGGGCTCTCGAAGATTCCGGCGACCTCGCCGGCGCCCTTCAGGCGCTCCGCTTCCTGAAAGCCCGCCAGCGCGCCGACGGCAAAATCATGCACGAAATGACCCAGAGCGTTGATCTTCTCGATTGGTTTGGAAAATTTCATTACGCCTACTACCACGCCGATAGCACTCCGATGTATCTCTACTCCCTTGGCCAGTATTGGCGCCGCACCGGCGATGCAAAATTCCTGGATGAATTTTGGCCCTCCATCCAGCGTGCCTACGCCTATTGCCTTTCGACTGTCACTCCCGATGACGGCCTCATGGACAACACGAAAGCAGGCCTCGCCGCCGTTGAAGTCGGCGTCCTCCGCGGAAAAGTTGTAAAGGACATCTATCTCGAAGGTTTTTGGGTAGGCGCTCTTGAAGCCATCGCTCCCATGGCCTCAGCCAAGGGAGAAAAATCCCTCTCCGAAGACGCCGCCTCTCGCGCCGCAAAAGCTCGCGACTCGCTCGAAAAGAATTGGTGGGATCCGCAGCAGCATGCTTTCTCCTTCGGCATCTCCGCCGACGGCCATCGCAGCGATCTCCTCGGCGTCTGGCCCAGCGTACTTCTTGCGCTCTCCGATCAGCTCGACCCGCAGAAAGCCTCTTCCGCGGCTTCCGTTTTTTCGAGGCCCGAACTAGCCACCGATTGGGGCGTCCGCTGGCTCTCCAACAGCGATTCCCTCTACGATCCCCTGAGCTACAACAACGGCACCGCCTGGCCTTTCATGAGCGGCTTTGCAGCGTGGGCGCAGTATCGCCGCGGCCTTCCTCTTTCCGCTTTTTCCATCTGGAGCAGCGTCGCGCGGCTCACCGGACTTTCCTCCCCCGGCGGCGTTCCCGAGCTGATGAATGGCGACCGCTATCTTCCCGGCGAATTCGCCGTGCCCCATCAATTATTTTCGTCCGACGGCGTAATTCTTCCCGCCGTCCGCGGCGTGCTTGGTTTGGAAATGGCGGGACCGTCCAGCGGCCGCGATGGCGCCCTTCAAGTTTCGATCTCGCCGAATCTTTCCGCGGACTGGCCCTTCCTCCGCTTCCAGCGTTACGCTATCGGCGATGGCCATCTCTCCGGCGAAATCCTCCAGCGCCCCTCGGAAACCACTCTCCGCCTCGCCTACGAAGGAACTTCTCCGATCCGCGTAACCATCGCTCCCGCGCTCCCCGCAGCCGCCCGCGTCAAAAGCGTTCGCCTCGATGGCCAGCCCGTGAAATTTTCCATCGGCGATTTTGGCAGCTTTCTCCGCGTCGAAACCGCACCTGTAATCCTCCGCGCCTCGCAGCAACTCACTTTCGCCGTCGAATACGAGGGCGGCATCGCCATCGTCCCGCCCGCGCCGCATCCTCAACTCGGCGATCGCACCTCGTCCCTGAAAATTCTCGAAGTCCAATCCAGTCAATCCAATTCCTCTGCCTCGCAAAACTCCCAATGCCTCCTTCAGTTGACTCTCGCCGGAATCGCCGGTCGCACCTACCCGCTCCAAATCATCTCCACTCTTCCCAATCTCCACGCCGGCGGCCTCAAACTCGATAAAACCGAATCCGGCTATCTCCTTCACATTCCCTTTGACTCCGCCAATCCCGCTGCTGCTAACTCCACCTCCTACGTCACCCGCCAGGTCTGCCTCTCCAACTAGCTCCCAATTCCTCATTTACAATCCTTCCGAATTAGCGTATATACACAAATGTTTTCTCTTGGGACGCCCACAAGGCTCTGAGTAATCTCAAGAAGCACGGCGTCTCCTTCGAGGAAGCCGCCACCGTTTTCGTCGATCCTGACGCCCTCGATTGGGACGATCCCGAGCACTCCTACTCCGAGCTGCGTGGCAAGCGCCTCGGCTCGTCGCTCGCGGGCAGGATTCTCATCGTTATATACACGCAGCGGAGGTTAAAACATGGCCAGGAACTCATTCGCATCATCAGCCCTCGCCAGGCGACGCGCAAGGAGCGCAAAGCCTACGCCGGATAGGAAGCTCGATCTCTCGGACATCCCCGCATCGACCGATGCCGAACTCCGCCGCGCTCGCCGCGTCGGCCGCCCCGCCACCGGCAATGCCAAACAGCTCATCGCCATCCGCATCGCCCCAAAACTTCTCCGCCAGCTCCGCCGCATGGCCGCCAAACAATCCAAGCCCTACCAAACCCTAATCCACGAACTCCTGGAAAAATCCGCCCGCAAAGTCCCTAATCCCACCCGCATCTGACAATCCTCCTACCACCGTCATTCCGAGCGTAGCGGGCCGACGCTTTTTCTTTCATCATAGGACCTGCGGTGATGTCGGCCCACGCCGAGAGAAATCGCTGCATTCCAAGCAGAGGGTCGGGAGTTCGAGTCTCCCGGCGCGCCGTTGTATCAGGGAAAATGCAGGGTCCTCTGTCGGGCGGTCGAACTGGTTAGCCCTCGGTTCCCCATTTCTGGCATCGGGCGTGCGTCGGGTTGGCCCAAACCAAGATGAACGTTGACGTTCGGGCACGACGATCTCATCACAAAAAAGGCAGCACAAGAGATTGTTTCACCATGATCGGATCGGTTAGAGAATTTTGCGAACGGCGAATCAAGTCCTGCGAAGAGGATATCGCCAGCTACGTTGAATGTGAAAGTAAAGCATGGGTCCCGGAAGACGTACGTGACTACGAGGTCGCGCGACTGAACGACAAGATGGCCAACGCCAAGGTCGTGCTTAAGATTGAGAACGGCGTGCCCATCACAGCGTGCTAGGGGGATGGCTGCGGGACGCCCACTCGTGTTCTCCTTCTCTTCGCCGTAATTAGGGAAGTCCCCGCCAGGAAAACTGCATCTAATTACGGGAATGAAAGGGAGGTGACGTTGTCATGGCTAAGTGTTTTGATTGTGATGGTACGGGGAATAAGTGGGACAATACGAGCAAGGGTCACACGAATGAAGATTGCGACGCTTGCTACGGAACGGGCGAGATCGAGCCTGAAGTAGTAGAGCACGAAGATGTCGTCATAGAAAAGGAAAAGCTCTGAAAGTTGCTGCACGAACCCGGAGCGTCCGTTGAACCAAGTAAATCATTGAGAATACGGTGACGGCTCATGCCAATAATAAGAACACATTCCCGGGGCCTCTACGGAGGAACCTGGGCTGATGGACTTGCGCTTGACCGGTATTCGGGAAGCGCCCTCGGCAGGTTGGTCCAGCGACTGAAATACGAGAACGATGAGACGGCTCTTGCACCGATTGTGGATACCGTTGAGGATTTCATTCGCAACCAGTGGAAAGTGTTGCCTGTTGATTGGATTGTTCCAGCTCCACCCTCCTTGGACAGAATCGGTCTTCAGCCAGGTATAGAGATTGCCCGGGCCGTTGCGGCTCAAGTTTCTGTCGGGTTCACCGAGAATGCCGTCTCCAAAGTTGAACCGACACCTCCCATGAAGAATATCTTCTCGGGAGCGGAGAAGCACCAGATCCTAAGAACAGCTATTCAGAAAGGTCCCGAAGATGTCAAACACAAGTGTGTGTTGGTCATTGATGATGTCACGCAGAGCGGCTCCACCCTTCGCAGGATATCTGATGTTCTTCTAAGGGACTCCGGGGCATCAGAGGTTTATGTACTCGCCGTCGTGGATGCGACGAATTACTGAGAGACGGCAAGAAAACGAGTCTGGGTGCCACATCGCTGCGATTTTCAGGGTACGGGTTTTTCGCCTTATCTAATCTCTAACTTCTAACCACCAACCTCCAGAAGTTTCCCACAGGTGATTCGAATGGCACTAAAGTAAACACTTGACAGTCTATTACCGTATCTGGTAACATAGTTTGTGATATTCGGTCGCCAGCCCCGCAGCGCAGTTCCAACCTCTCCGCGAAGCCTCTGCGTCTCTGCGTTATCCTCTTCCTGCTCTTTTGACCTTACACTTTCAGCTCTGAAACGCTCTCCCCGCAAGAGTCCACATCAATATCATTCCAAAAGTTTTAGCTTCCCTTTGTTTTCATACTCTTACGCACTCTTTTGCATCGTGCAAAACGCTATCTCCAATCGTTTCAAGCTTTTGCGCACTCTTTGCAGAAAACACCGGGGTGGCGTGTACCCTTCTCCCCAGCGCATCCTCCGCTCGCACACCCCTCCCTCTGCGAACACACGGGAAATCCAACAACTCTCTTCCTTTCGTGGGCTTACCCACGATTCTATGGGCACCCTCGGGGCAAGGGTGTCTTTCGTCAGCTCGACCTCGCCGTCCTCCCGGCGAACACCGCCAAAGGCCGTGCCGCGGTTGCGCCCGGCTCTTTCTTCGACGGCGACGTGCCATCGCTTGCCTTTCCAGCGGACTTGCCGGCAGGTGTGCCCATCTCAATCGCCCGCCGGATCGCGCTCAGCGGCGCATCGTTATTCAACGTCACGGTTGCGCCGTCCGCTCCCACATCCACTCCCAGTTCCTTCCACGTCGCCGGCAAATCCACCTGCACCGGTTTGTCTTTCCACTCCGCGTACAATTTTTCCAGCACATCCAATCCAACGGCCTGGTCTCCGATTTTCAGCGCCTTCTCCAAATCCCAATCCTCGCGAATATCCCCGCCAGAATTCAGCACACCGCGCAGCGCATCCTCCAATCCCTTTTTATTCTTCGTCTGCTTGCGGATCTCCACGTCCGCCACAAAACAAAAAAGCGCTCCGCCCCAGTACGTTCGTCCCCAGGTATGCGTGTGGTCGAGTCCCTCGTCGCCTGCTTGCGGTTCGCCCTTCGGCATGTCGCGCACCAGGTCGTGCCACATCTCCAGCGCCGTCCAATGCCCCGCGCGAATCCGCGCGATCGGCTCCACGTACACCGCCGAACCCTCTTCGATCCAGTGGTGCTCATCTCCCATCATCGAGGGGAACGCCAGATGCACCATTTCGTGCGTCAGCATCCAGTCGTCCGCAAAATATTCGGCAGTCGTCTTGCTCCCTGCAAAAATCCGGATCAATCCGCCGTCCTTGCCCCACGTCGTTCCGTGGCGCACTCCGCTGCCGTCAAACGAAACCACTCGGAGCGTCAGATGAGGAACAGGGAAGTGCCCGTAATAAGTCGCGACGGATTCCGCTGCGTTTTTCACCCACTTCATCACTTCCGCTTGCGGAAGCGGCGCATTGCTCTCGTCGATGGTCACATCGATTCTCGAACCGCCGATCATCAGCGTCGAAGTCACGTCAGCCGCCTCGGTCGAAATGGGATGGAGAAGGAGAAGCAGAAGCAGAAGCAGGGAAAGAAACAACAAAAGGAAGGACTCGAATTTGTACGAACGCTCGCGGAAACCAAGGGTAGATTCCATCCGGATCATCTGTACCCGGAATCCATCCTATCTCAATCGCGGGAATTTAGCGTGAACGATCTGCGCACAAATTTACGCGGCGGTTTTCGTTTGCGGCGCGGTTTTCCAGAAAAACTTATCGGCCAGTGCGTCCAGCGAAAAAATCCCTGGCCCGGCAAGCAAAATGATCAGCGCGGCCACGAGGAAAACATAAGGCGCCGCCGCAGCGAACTTGTCCGGATCCGAAAAAATCGAAAGCAGCGCTTCGCGGTCGCCGATGACGTAAGCCATGACCAGGTTTATCGTCAGCACCAGGGAAGTGACGCGCGAGAGCAAGCCCAGCGCCAGGAAAAGTCCGTCGAAAAGCTCCACGCAGGAAATAAAAAACGCCATCTGGTGCGGCATCGCCAGACCCAGCGACGTGAAATAATCCGTTACTTTATCGAGGTGGTGCAGTTTGCCCCACCCGCTTTGCATCAGTTGGATGCCCCAGTAGAGACGCACGAACAGCAGAAACGGATGCTGCAAATAATCGACGAAATGAAAAAACGTATCGTGCCAGGTGTGCAAAGTCGTGAGCAGTTTGTTCATGAGAGAGCACTCGTCAAGAGCTTCGCTCCAGAAAAATTAGTCGCAAGAATTGTTACGGAAACGCGCCGGATTTGGATGCGCCACTCTACAGCAAATTTCAGCTCGCCGCGCGTTTTTTCTCAGGCCGGCAGAACCATCCCAGCGCGGCCCAGGTCTGAAACCATGTTTGCACTTGCACGGGCCGTTCCCCGGCCGGAATCGCGCTCTTGCGCAGAGCTCCTTCTACCGCCGCGCTCAGCGTTTTTCCATCCCGCAGCGCTGTCAAAATCGCGTATTCCTCCGGATCCAGGCGCCGGAAATAAACGGAATAGTCGATGCGGTGCACGGCTAGGAAAATCTGTGCCGGTTTCAATTTCGCCACCGCGCGAACTCGCTTGCGCTTTCGATGTTCCGCAAACGTGTTGCTCGCGAAATCCGTGTCTTCGTCTTCCTTACGCACTTCGAGCAAGAGATCATCGACCGGATAATGAAGACTCAACAGCCGCACATACGGTTGCAGCGTCAATTTCAACTTTGCACCGTCGGCGCTTGAAATATCCTCTGTGCGCAGAGTCGGCTCGGCCTTTTCGTCAAACGCCTCGATGTCTGCCCATTCCAGCCGCGCGATATCCAGCGCGAGAGTTTTGTTTTTCCACGCCCATTTCGGATTTTTTTGCAGCCATTCCGGAAGCCGGGAGCCGAGATTGCGCAGCGTGAACGAACTCGAAGGATTCGCGACGAGATACGCTTTGGCCATGGCCTCGAATCGCCGCGCGCCAAGTACGGCCTGCAACCCGGGAAAATCTTCGCCGAGCGCGGAGAGCACACGAAACCAGTACTGCCGGTTGTATATCTCCAGCCGCTCGAACGAAGTCAATCGGTCGTTCGGCTTGATGAAACGAGAAGCGTACCGTTTCATTGAGCCGCCGCCCGGCGCGCGCCGCTGCATGTGCTCGGAAGGAGTGAGCGGCTGCAGCACCGCCCGCGCCATCGTCCGCTGGAGCTGCAACAATTTCATGGATTCTCCGCTAGCACGAAAAAGTTCATACCGCTTCTGCCAGCACGGCGGAGCGCAAAAACTTATTGGCCTTCAACGCTTCGTCGTGCACTTCCTGGAACGACGGAATGCTGTCGTCCCATTCGAGGAGCGTCGCGGTGTGGCCGGCCCGGTGAATCGCGCGCTCGTAAAGTTTCCAGACCGGATCGATCACCGGATGATCGTGCGTATCGAGAATGTACTTCCGGTATTTCGAGTGGCCCGCGATGTGAATTTGCGCGACGCGTTCCGCCGGAACGCTGTTCACGTAATCGAGCGGGTTGAAATTATGATTTTGCGACGACACATAAATATTGTTCACGTCGAGCAGAATGCCGCAGTCCGCGCGCTCGACAACTTCGTTCAGGAATTCCCATTCGGTCATTTCCGAATCGTGATATTCCGCGTAGCTGCTCACGTTTTCCACAACCACGGGAACTTCCACGAAGTCTCGCACTTCGCGCACTTTTTGCGCGGTGACGCGCGCCGCCTCGAACGTGTAGGGCATCGGAAGCAGATCGTGCGTGTAGCGCCCGTCAACGCTGCCCCAGCACAGATGATCCGAAAGCCACGGCGTTTTCGTCCGCTTCGCCAGATCTTTCAGGCGGCGGAGGTGTTCGCGGTTCAATTTTTCCGCCGAGCCGAAGTACATCGAAACGCCGTGCTGCACGACTTTGTATTGCTCCAGAATTTGATCGAGGATGTGCAGCGGCCGCCCGCCATCGATCATGAAATTTTCCGAAATAATCTCAAACCAGTCGACGACGGGCTTGCGCGTCAAAATGTGGTGATAGTGCGGCGCGCGCAATCCGATCCCGATGCCGTAATCCGTAAATCCATTAAAACGATTCGCTGCCATTCCCTCTCCGCGCAATGAAAAGTCTAAAGCGAAAGGACAAAAGTAGAAAGACTCAAGAGAGAAAGACGAAAGGGCCAGTGAAGCACACCGGCCCTCCATCAGCCGATAGATGCAATCGGGTAACTGATTCTGCGCAGGCTTCCCTTTCTAGCTGTGTGGCTTCGAGCCGTCGGTCGCGCAGCCGCCCTTGCCCTTGCAAGAGTTCTTGCCTTTGCAACCGTTGTCGCTCGATTTGCAGCCGCCCTTGCCCTTGCAGGAATTTTGGCCCTTACAAGCGTGCTTTTCTTTCACATTCTTGTCAGCCTTCTGGTCCTTGTCCTGCGCCGTGGCCGTGGCCGAAGCCTTTGCCCCGGTGAGCAGAGTGGAAGCCTGAATGGCCGCGCCGGTACCCGCAAGCAAGCCCGCTACCGCCGCGCCAGTAATCAGGAACTTATTCATCTTTGTCATTTCTGTCTCCGACCTCCTGTTGAATTTGATTCTACTGCTGCCCTTCCGGCGGATTGCCCGCCGTGAAGATCAAAAACTCGAATTGCGCGCCGCTCCTCGAAATTGATGGTCGCGCCGCGTCATTCCCCGCGCTTGGCTTTGCTTCGCCATCTCGAAACCTTCCCAATTCACCTTCGACGCAGCAAGCGGGCGAATGGTGACTCAAAATCATGAAACGATCGCGTGCGTAAAAAACTCCGCACGATTTCCAAGCAACTGTCCACGCAAAGTCCCTTCGCAATCCGGGGTTGCGTTGGGGATCTGCGGAGGCCCGCATTCATTTCCGACAGATAGAACCGAGCTCCTGCTAAATTTGCTCCAAAGGTTGCGGGAGGGCAAGGCCGCGCAAGCGCAGCCGGCGTGAAACCCCGTCCCTCAATCCGGGGCTGTGGTACTTCTGGTATCCTCCCAACGCGAGCCGCCGTCAAGCGAAAAAATAGCAAAGCCGGGGGACGAGGTTGGTCGCATTCCTCACGACCCCGGCAGGGCACATCGCTTGCCCTCTCCTCCAAGTACGGAGAATCTCGCAATCTGGATGTAAGCCTGATAATTCCGCGCGCCGCAAAAGCTCTGCACAGCTTGCGGCAGAAAAACTCTCATTTCATAGTAGTTAGGTCAACTCTGACGTGACAGAAAAACTTTCAGCTATTCGCGCCGTAGTATCTGGCGCGAGAGTAATAGAGGCCAGTTTCCAAGTCGAACTCGCGGCCGGTGTACCTGAATGGATTCCTAAGCGTGCCCGTGGAGTTTGTCACATTGCCGAACGAATCGTGCGTATAGGGCATCGAGCCGCCCTCAGGGCGGTGAATCCGGTGCGATTGAAGGCTTACTGCCGCGGAGTTTTGAAATAGGCGATGAGGAAGAGGAGGCCGAGGAGGGAATCGGTGGAGGCGAAAACGAGATCGGAAGTGTGCATGCGGTTTTGAAGGACGAGTGTGAAGACGGCGATGGCGTAGGTGGCTTTTTCGAGGATACTCGGGATCATCAGGGGGCGAAAGCGGACGGGATTTGTGGCGATGACGCAGAAAGCGACCTGCCAGGCGAGAGCGCATCCGACGAAGCCGTAGAAGAAGCCGGGATGTGTGATCGCGGGCGGATCCTGGCGGCCGATAAGGTTGAACATGAAATAGAGCGGCGTGATGACGAGCAGGCCCCAGATGCCCGCGGCCCAGAACACTATTCTTGCGAATTTCATTGTTGGCTCCCGATCGTTGTCATAGGCAGTTTACGCAATCCTTGAAAATTGGGGTAACAGCCTGACTGCGATCCGCATCTGTGGCCGTACCTTTCCACCTGGACGGTACTCGCTGGAGCGAATTTTATGCTGGCCACGTGGGCTGGCAATATACACATTTTTCGCATCGCGGTCCGGAAAAGGGGAAGCAGAGATCCCGCTCTCCAAAATAGCGCCACTTACGGTGATCAGTCCTTCTTGCCGAACTTCAAATGAGCGGCTTCAATGAGCCACTGTTTCAAAACGGTCAAGTAGTGCGGGTTCACATTTTGGAAGTTTACGCCGATGCCTTGAGTTTCGTGAGAATAGACAACGATGCCCTGGGTTTCGAGGAATTTTCCGTTTGAGTATATTTTTAACATGATTTGGGTGCCCTTTTGGAAAGGATCGGGCATCTCCACGTAGCAGCCGTAGAGACTCAGTTCGGTAACCTTGGCGCTGATCCCCGCCTTTTCGCCGATCCGAATCAATTCGACGGATCCGCTGAACGGGTATCTGGGGGTTCGACGGCGCTCGTCCTGCACGGGTGCACTCCTGACAGCAGTGGCGGAATTGTAGCGCGACTAAGCGCCTTGTGGCGGCAATGCGCGCATAAAATGGGGCGAAAACAGGGGAGAAAGTAGAAGAACTCGTATAGAGCAAAGATTTTCGGGTAATTTTTACCTCAAGAAAAGGACCTTCGTACTATTAAAGTATTTCGTCGTTGTGCCGATGATACGCGTGTATGCCAAACCTCTACTTTTGCCAACCACACGCGAAAAATCAGGGGATGTTGAGAGCGGTGCTTTCCGTGAATGAATGCGAAAAAGTAGTGAGCGAGCATTCCGTCACGTTCTTTGGAGAAAAATTCCCCAGCCTTGGAGACGGCCAAACGGCGGAGAACGATTTCGCCGTGCTCAGGTTCGCAGCGGAAGAGACGAATGGCCATTGGCAGCCAGGATTTTACCGGCTTGATTCCGATCTTGGAGCGCTCAACGATGTGCTCCGGGATCTGCAGAGGTAGGCTCGTCTCATCTTTTTGGTTTACGGCGCGGAACGACAGCACGAATTGCACTCACCCCGCCCTTCTTTGCTCGCTCCAGGCTTTAAAGCACACTAGTCGCACAATTGCGCGCACCATCGCGGGCGGAGATTGCGCAGAAATTCTTTTATCTGACGCGAAGCGCCGACGCGTGGCGGAAGGTGCACCGTTACAGCGCCGAACCAGCGACAAAACTATTACATAGTTAGCGTCCTGCTCCGAACAGATTTAGGCTACCCTCGCCTGAGCAATGATAATCTTGTGCTTGCCTAGCGGGATCGTCATTGCAGGCACTCACGCACTCATCAGAACCGATCGACGGAGAGATCATGGAACTAGCCGCCACACAGGAAGTTCGTCCCTGGGAACGACCATTTTGGAAGCCGGTGCGCGGCAAGGAAGGCGTCTTCGCATATCTCGTTCTGATTCACGTGTTGGCGGTTGTTGGACTGATCCTGTTCCCGCTGCCTAGTTTGAAAGTTCTCGGTGTGGCGATATTGTTCATTGCTTTCGGCGGACTTGGGACCACTGTGTGCTATCACCGGATGTTGGCGCACAAAACACTGAAAACCAACAAATTCGTCGAGCAGGCGCTCATCTTTTGGGCGGTCTTTAACGGGTCAGGGCATCCGGCGAGCTGGGTTGCTTATCACCGGTTGCATCACTCCGTGACGGATACGCCGGATGACATTTCCAGTCCCAAGCAAGGCGGATTCTGGTGGGCGCATTTGCGCTGGCTGTATCAGACGAACCCCGCGGACAAGAAGCGCTGGGCGCCGGAACTGACTCGCGGCATGTACACGGCGTGGGGCAAACTGGAAACTCCAGTGATTATTTTATCGATTTTCTCGGGACTGCTGCTGGGACTTGGGTGGATGGGTTTTTTCTGGATTGGAGCGATTCGACTGGTTTACACACTGCACATGCAATGCTTCGTCAATAGCCTAACGCATCTTGGGCACGCCAAAGAGGGCGTGGAAGATTCGAGCATGAACGTTTGGTGGCTTGGTCCATTCCAAATTACGGCCTGGGGAGAAAATTGGCACGCAAATCATCACTCGCATGCGGGCTCCGCGCGACTCGGTCTGCGCTGGTGGCAGACAGACATCGGGTGGTACTTCATTTGGACGCTCGAACGGGTCGGGCTCGCCCACAGCGTCAAGCGCCCGCGCATTTCCTAGGCAGCTTTTCGTCCGGCCAAATAACGCGGCCGCTGCACAATGTTATGATGGCGGCGTGTACGCACAAAAATTCAAAGTGGATGTGGTGATTCACGGCGAGAGCCGCGCCTGCCCCCTCGAATGGCTCGATCAATTTTGCATGCGGAATTTCACGAACTCCGCGGATTTTGACGATACGCTGCCTGTCTCTGACGGTGCAGTGGAAGCCAGTTTCCGTTTGACGCCGGAACGATTTGCCGAAGGCTTAGGCGCATGGCTCACGGGTAGGGGCAAAGGCGAGGGCGAAGCCGTCGTGGTAAAAGTGACGCGGGAATAGTTCCTGGCCTGCGGATGCGGCGCAGGTAAAACTGGCTGCTGCTCGCGGGGTTACGCGGCGGAATCGCGTTTTTCGCCGTTGATGGCGGCGCGAATCTGCGGCAGCGCAGCCAAAGCAGCAGCTTCCCCTGCGGCGACCATTTCCGGCGTCTTGGTGAAGTCATCCCAAACGAACGGCGTGACGTCCGGTTCGATAATGACATCGGCTTGCTGACGCCAGGAGATGTCGGTGTGGCGCTGGATGATCGTGAAGGAGCGGCTGAGGACATCGGTGAAGGTGCGGGGCTGTTCGATGTTTCCGGCTTCGAGATAGACGGCGATCACAATGTCCGCGCCGAGGAGCAAAGCGCCTTCGAGAGGAAGAGGTGCAGTGAGAAATCCGTCCACCAGAGTCCGGCCCTCAAACTGTATCGGCACGAAAAGTCCGGGATACGCACAGGAAGCGCGCAAGGGGGGAGCGATGGGGCCGCGCGTGTAGTAGACGGAGATGCCCGCGTTGATGTCCGTGGCGGCAATGGCGAGCGGCGTGGAAAGTTCTTCGAAAGTTTTAGCAGGCGTGAACTGTGCAAGATATTTTTCGAGGCGCTGGTTGGTGGCGAGGCCGAGCCAGGAAGGAGTCCAGCGGCCGAAATCGGTGAAGGTAGTGGTTGCGCCGATGCGCTCCATCTCTTCGAGCGGCGTACCCGCGCAATAGGCCGTGCCGATGAGCGCGCCCACGCTGGTGCCGGCGACCACATCGATGGGAATGCCGGCTTCGCGCAGAACCCGCAGGACACCGATGTGCGCGATGCCGCGCGCGAAACCTCCCGCGAGCGCGAGCCCGACGTGAGGACGTTCTCCCGGTTTTTTCTCCTCGGGCTGCGCGAGAGAGCGCAGTTTCTCCCTCGCAGTTTGAAGCCAGCCGACGGCGTCTTTCACTTTCGGAGGACTCATCCTCAATCTACTTTAACGCGGGGCAGGCGCCGGGGGCCATAGTACGTTTGACCGGGAGATGGCGGTTTTGTAACCTGTCCTCGCGTCTGCATTTGATAGAAGTGCTCTGGAAAAGGTCGCCATGAAACGTCGAATCGAAAAAGCAGCGGTGTTGGGCGCGGGTACCATGGGTTCGCGTATTGCGGCGCATCTGGCGAACGCCGGGCTGCCCTGCATTTTGCTGGACATTGTTCCGCCGGGCTTGGCCCCTGACGCGCCGGCCGCCGAGCGCAATAAGATCGTGCGCGCGGGACTCGAAGCGGCGAAAAAATCGAAGCCTGCGGCATTTTTCATTCCGGCACTCGCCGAGAAAGTTTCCATCGGGAATTTTGAAGACGATTTGGCGCGATGCGCGGAAGCGGACTGGATCATCGAAGTCGTCGCAGAAAACCTCGAAATCAAACGGAACTTGCTGACGCGCGTAGCACAATTCCGCAAACCGGGCGCGATTGTCACGACCAACACGTCCGGCTTGCCCGTGCACTTGATTGCCGAGGGAATGAGCGAGGAGTTCCAACAGCACTGGGCGGGAACACATTTTTTCAATCCACCCCGTTACATGAAATTGGTGGAAGTGATTCCGGGGCCGAAGACTTCGGGAGAAGTGATCGAGGCGCTTGATGAATTTTGCGACCGCAGGCTTGGCAAAGGCGTGGTTATCGCGAAAGACACGCCGAATTTCATCGCGAACCGCATCGGAACCTTCTCCATGCTGAACGCAATCCGGCTGATGCAAAAACTGGAGATGACCGTCGAAGAGGTGGATGCGTGCACCGGGCCGGCGGTCGGCTGGCCGAAGTCGGCGACGTTTCGAACCGCAGATCTCGTCGGGCTAGACGTGCTGGTGCACGTGGTGAAAAACATTTATGAAACCGCGCCGAACGACGAGTCGCACGAAATGTACAAAGTGCCGGCGATTATCGAAGAGATGGCGCGACGCGGGTGGCTCGGCGACAAGACGGGGCAGGGCTTTTACAAGAAGGTGAAAGGCGACGGCGAAAAAGAAATTTTAACGCTGGACTTGAAAACGATAGAGTACAGGCCGCGGCAGAAGGCTAAATTTGCTTCGCTCGAAATGGGTAAGGCGATTGAGGACACGCGAGAGCGGCTTCGCGCGCTGGTCGGACCGGTGCTGGAAGGACAGGAAGGCGACAAAGCGCTGCAATTCATTTGGGGCGGGCTGTCGGAGATGTGTCTGTACGCGGCGCGGCGCGTGCCGGAAATTTCCGAGAGCGTTGTAGACGTGGACCACGCCATGCAATGGGGGTTCGCTTGGGAGATGGGGCCGTTCGAAATTATGGACGCTATCGGCGTGAAAGCGTTCGCGGCGCAAATACAGAAAGAAGGCCGCGCGCTGCCGCCACCGGTGGAAAAAGTCTTGGCCAGCGGAAGAAAAGGTTTCTACGAATCGGAGAAGGGAAAGACGACCGTTTTCGACGTGAAGAGCGGCGCGGCCAAACTCGTCGAGACGCCGGCGGGCGTGATTATCCTGAAATCGCAAAAAGAAGCGGGCCGCGAGATCGAGCGTAATTCCGGCGCGAGCCTAATCGATCTCGGCGACGGCGTGGTGTGCTGCGAGTTTCACGCCAAAATGAACGCCATCGGCGCGGACTTGATCGCCATGCTGCAAAAAGGGTTGAAGCGGCTCAACGCGGATTTTGATGCGATGGTGATCGCGAACCAAGCCGTGAATTTTTCAGTCGGCGCCAACTTGATGCTCATGCTGGTCGCGGCGCAGGAGCAGGAGTGGGACGAGCTGCATCTGGCCGTGAAGCAATTTCAAAACATAAATCTTGGCCTGAAGTACGCATCGAAGCCGGTCGTGGCGGCTCCGCAAGGAATGGCTCTCGGCGGCGGCTGCGAAATCAGCCTGCATGCGGCGAAAATCCAAGCTGCGGCGGAAGCGTACATCGGGTTGGTGGAGGTCGGCGTAGGCTTGATTCCAGGCGGCGGCGGAACGAAGGAGATGCTTATCCGTGCGAATGAACACGCAGGCGGCGGCGAGGATTTGGATCTGTTTCACGCGATGAAGCCGGTGTTCGAAGCGATTGCCATGGCCAAAGTGGGCACGAGTGCGGAAGAGTGCCGCAGCCTGGGATTCTTGAGGCGCGAGGATGGAGTTT
>Ga0335085_10000943_pt1 | contig 69937 bp, 55 predicted proteins | sample Lox_Sample_45_FD_206712 | JGI IMG/M metagenome (GOLD analysis project Ga0335085, IMG submission 206712) | Soil microbial communities from Loxahatchee National Wildlife Refuge, Florida, United States - Lox_Sample_4.5 | ecosystem: Environmental > Terrestrial > Soil > Wetlands | place: USA... | reverse complement strand
CGGCGGCGGAAGCAGCCTCGGCCAAGGCGGCGAAATTCGGCGAGCAGCTGACCAACTACATCGAGAAATCGATCCTGCTGCAGACGCTGGACCATGTGTGGAAGGAGCATCTGCTGGCGCTGGATTATCTGCGCCAGGGTATCGGCCTGCGCGGCTATGGCCAACGCGACCCGCTGAACGAGTACAAGCGCGAGGCCTTCGCCATGTTCGCCGCCATGCTCGACGAGCTGAAGGAGCGCGTGACAGGCTCGCTGGCGCATGTGATGGTGACCGAGACGCCAGCCGTCCCGCCGCCCCCGCCGCCGGTGCCGATGACCGAAAGCCACCCGCTGCCGGGCCATGTGGCACCCGAGCTGGCGCTGACCGAGCCAGTGGTGCACGAAAGCGACCGCGTGCGCCCCTACCGCGGGGAAGACGTGGACCCAGCCAAGCCGGAAACCTGGGCGGCGACGCCGCGCAACGCGCCGTGCCCCTGCGGCTCGGGCAAGAAGTTTAAATACTGCCACGGCAAGGTTTAAGGCCCGCGCCCCGTTGCCGGATGGGGTGGTTTGCGGATAGAAGGAAACGGCACGGACCCGTAGCTCAGCTGGATAGAGCGTTGCCCTCCGAAGGCAAAGGTCACGCGTTCGAATCGCGTCGGGTCCGCCAAGCTTTTCAAGGGGTTAGTTCAACCCCACAAGCAGCCAGAAAATCAAAACTCACCAAATACTCACCAAAGTGACGAGTGGGTTTCGCGCGTGTTGGCGCGGTTTGTCGTAGAGTGTGATCTGAAATCTGTCCGCGTGTGACTGCGAGTCCATGGGGTTTTCATCCCTCAAGCTCAAAATCCACCTCCAATAATCTCGCGAAATCTTTGAATTTCGGTCTCATGCCGGTACTAGCAGCAAGACGTTGCCCCTTACCCAAACTACGACGAGCCGTTAAGGTTGCACCAGTGTCGGAGGCAAGGGTGACGATATCTAAAATTGATTCAACGTTCCGCCGCAACAGGTTCTCGCAGCTGTTGGCGAAGGCTAATCCCTGCGAAATGACGCACGTTAGGCTCGGCTAGCTCCGAACAGGGCGGGCAAGCAAATAGTATCAAGATACAGCTCAACGAAAAGCGGAAAAGAACCAACTCATGTCACAAACCAACGTGGTGGCAACCCTCGGGCAAGGAAGTTTTGTCCAGCTGCGAGGCCGCCCGTGGCTTGTTGAGGAGGTCTGCGGCGAAAATGGTGATCTCCAAACGTTGAATTTGTCGTGTATTGCTGATGACGCCCAGGGGGAAAGGCTCGAGGTGCTCTGGGATGCAGAGATCAGTGCCGTTGTATTGGATGAGGACGGTTGGAGCCGTGTCGGTGATGGGCTGCCGGACAGGGCCGAAGTCCTCGCGGCGCATCTGAGGACCATACGGTGGCGTTCGGCCACGGCGGCCGACCGAGACCTCCTTCAGGCGCCGTTTCGCGCCGGAATTAGGCTCGATGCCTACCAACTTTTGCCACTTCGTAAGGCGTTGCGGCTTCCCCGCGTGAATTTGTTGATCGCCGATGACGTTGGCCTCGGTAAGACGGTGGAGGCAGGTCTGGTCGCGCGAGAGCTGCTGCTACGCCGCCGGATAGATTTCATCGTCATAGCAGCACCACCGGCAATGACCATCCAGTGGAAGGATGAATTGGAAGCGAAATTTGGGCTTTCGTTCGAGATTATTGACCGGGAGCGCATTGGCGAAATGCGCCGCCTTCGGGGTTTTTCGGTGAATCCTTGGGCGACTGGCTCGCGCTTCATCGTCTCGCACCGGTTGCTCACCGATGAAGTCTATACGGCAGGCCTGCGTGATGTGCTCGGCGAGTTTCGCGCCCGCGCGCTTTTCATCCTGGACGAAGCGCACCATGCTGCCCCGGCGGCCGGCATTCGCTACGCAATCTCAAGCCAGCTCACGAAGGCGGTTCGTGAACTTGGCGAACGGTTCGAGCACCGCCTTTTTCTGACCGCGACGCCTCACAATGGGCACTCCAACAGCTTTTCCGCATTACTCGAAATGCTGGACCCTCAGCGCTTTGAGCGCGGGATCGACATCACGCCAAAAGTGCTTGAACCAGTCATGGTCCGCCGGCTCAAGTCGGATCTTCGCCGGCTTGGCGAAGCGTTTCCTGAGCGGATCATCGAGGCGGTCCGCATAGGGGACTTGCCGGAAGAGACGCCTGAGCTCGAGCTCGCGCGCCAGCTTTCCGCCTATGGCGAGATGCGCATGAGGCGCATCGTCAATCTTCCGACTCAAAAGGCGTCGATTGCAAAGCTGGCCTTTGTGGGTCTCCAGCAGCGGCTCCTGTCATCGGTCGCTGCGTTCGCACGGACGTTGAAGGTCCATAGGGCGACGTTGCAGCGAATGCTCGACGGCGAAGAGGCCGGGCTGGTCGCCGCCGCTGCCCTTGCGTTTGTGGGCGGTCCGGCGAGCGAAGACAGCGCCGAACTTGGGCTTGAGGACGAGCGAGCTGAGAAGACCATCGACGCGGACGAGGATGCCACGGCGGAGGCCGCTTCAGCCCTCGGTGTTGCCGACGCCGCCAAAAGCGACCTGCACACTGAACTTGCCGCCGTCGACGATATGCTGGCTATGGCAGAGCGTTACGCGCCGCGGCCTGACGCCAGGGTGCGCTGGTTAACCGACTGGATCGAAGCGAACCTTCTCACGGGCCAAAACTGGAATCGCCGGCGTCTCATCATCTTCACGGAGTACGAGGACACGCGGCGGTGGCTCGAACGGCGCCTGCGAGAGGCGGTGTCGGACACGGATCGCGCCAACGAGCGAATTGGCATTTTCACTGGCGCGACAGGATCGGATCGAAGAGAAGAGGTAAAACGGGCTTTCAACGCTGATCCGGATCTTGAGCCGTTGCGCATCCTCATCTGCACCGATGCCGCCCGCGAGGGCATCAATCTCCAAAGCTATTGCTCCGACTTGGTTCATTTCGACCTGCCTTGGAACCCCTCCCGTCTGGAACAGCGCAACGGCCGTATCGATCGTAAGCTTCAGCCGGCGAAACAGATCATTTGTCGGTACTTCCGCTACGAGCAGCGTGAAGCCGACATCGTATTGGAGGCGTTGGTCCGAAAGACGGAGACCATTCGCGAACAGCTCGGATCGGTCGGCCAAGTGATCGAGGACCGCATCGCGAAGCGTCTGGCCGAGGGCGGCATTTTGCGCGGTCAGGGGGCGGCGATCGCTCAGGCCATCGCTGAGGAAAGCGACTTCGAACGGCTCAATCGCGCGCGCGCCGAAATGGACGACGACGAACGCGCGCGCCACGAACGGTTGCTGAAGGAGCAGGCCGATCTGCAACGCGCCCTCGAACGTTCGCGTGAGCGCGTCGGTGTTGATCCAGAAGATCTTCATCGTGTGGCTGCGGCGGCGTTGTCACGCGCGGGCTATGTTCTCGACGACGCCCGTGGGGCGGCGGTCGGCAAAGTGGAAACTTACCGGCTCAATCCCAACGATCCAGCGTTCACGAAAGACGCCGGTTGGGACGATGCCTTCGACGATCTGCGTGTTCGGCCGCGAAAGCGCGGAGAGCGTCTCGGCGACTGGCGGCGCGATGCGCCCATTCGGTCCATCGCTTTCACTCCGCCAATCTTGGCCGATGGCCGTGATGCCTCGGACGTGGTGCAGGTACACCTTGAGCACCGCCTGGTCAGGCGGCTCCTTTCACGCTTCCTCAGCCAGGGCTTTCAGTCGAAACTCTCTCGCGTGTCGGTCATCTACGGGCCAGGCGCACAGCCGCGCGTGGCGCTGATGGGACGCCTGGCAGTCTTCGGCGCCGGCGCTGCGCGGTTGCACGAAGAGGTCATCCCGATTACGGCGATCTGGACGGAGTCAGAACGCGACCGCAAATCGCTCCGACCGCTGGGAGAGAGCGGCGAGGAAAAAACCCTCAATCAGCTCGAAGAGGCGCTGCGTGATGCCCGCGAAGCGCCGGGCACCGCAGTCGCTCGTATCCAGGCTCTCGTTGCGAAGGATATTGCCGATCTTGTCCCGGCATTAGAAAAAATCGCCGCCGACCGACTGACTGCAGTTACAGTGCAACTCCAAAAGCGTGGCGATGAGGAAGCGCGCTCACTCTCCGACCTGCTCGAACAGCAGCGATCGCGCATTGCCAAAGCGGCAAAGGAGTTCGACCCCAATCAGCTCACCCTCGATCTCGTGCCCGAGGAACGACGCGAGCGAGAGGCAGACCGGCGGCACTGGGAAGGCCGCTTGACACGCCTTGAGCGTGAGTTGCGGGATGAACCGAAGCGCCTCCGAGACTCTTATGAGGTGCGTGCGCACCGTCTGGAGCCTGTTGGTCTTGTATATCTCTGGCCGGTGTCAGGCTGAGTACGATGGCTATGGAAATTTATCGCGATCCTGATCTTGAATGGCTCGACCATGTACCGCCGGTGGGCCTCGTTGTCGCACCAACGCTCCTCAAAGAATTGGGGCTACCGCCACTTAGGCAAACGCCAATCGACACTGGCCAGGTCGCCGAGATCATTGGCTCGGACCTTTCCAAGCCGGCACTCACCGATCCCTGGGCGTTCGTCGAGAAGGTGCTCGGCTGGGAAGCACGCCATGTTGCCGGTGCTCCCGGCGGTCCAGCCAGTCCCGATGAATTGCTCGTGGCGCTCCCCGAACACGGCACGACACTGCGCCCAACTTGGGCTGTCGCCGAGCTGGGGGACAGCGATCGCCGCTGGCAGCTTCTCGTGCGTATCGAGGCGCCAGGTGTCGATCCCGATGCCAGGAACGCTCTCGACGGCTGGGAGGCGACACCGCACCAGCGCTTCGAGCGGTTGTTGCGCGATACGGGCATCTTTGCCGGCCTGCTTATTTCCGAACGGGACGAACGCAAGGATGGTGAAGTTCGGTACTATCCCGAATTTCGCTTGATTTATGCGCCCCGTGGCGAAACGTCAGGCCATCAGAGCTTTCCGATCCGCCCTATGGCGATGGTTGCTGGCCGCCCTATGCTCGGTGGCCTGAAGCTGCTGCTTGACCGCAACCGCCTCCTTTTAGGACCCGATGATCGTCGCCTGCCTGCCCTTCTGAAGCGGAGCCGTGATGCTCAGGCATTGGTTTCCACTGCCCTGGCCGAGCAAGTTCTGGGTGCACTTCACGAGTTGCTGCGCGGGTTGGACAGCGCCGAACCTGCGCTTGTGCGCGAACTCGCGGTCAGCCGCCCCGATCATCTTTATGAAGGACTGCTGACCGTCCTGATGCGCCTGGTCTTCGTGCTCTACGCCGAAGACCGGGACCTGCTTCCGTCGCGATCCGATGCCCGCGCGCGGGAGATTTACGAGACCAGCTATTCGGTTCGTGGCCTCTACGCGAAGCTCACGGAAGATGCGGCGCTCAATCCCGACACGATGGACGAGCGGCGCGGCGGATGGGGCGGATTGCTGGCGCTGTTTCGCCTGATCCACAAAGGCCACAAAACCGGCTTCGTGCAGGCGCGTGGCGGCAAGCTGTTCGATCCGGACGAATTTCCGTTCCTTGAGGGGCGCGCCTCGAAGGATGACCCCGCCCGAATTCTGGACGTGTCAGATGGATGCCTGCTGCGCATCCTCGAAGGGCTGATGACCTTGAAGCTGCGCGGCGCGGAGCGCGAGCGACTGTCCTACCGAACCCTTGACGTCGAACAGATCGGCTCGGTTTACGAGACCGTCATGGGCTTCACGGTCGAGGCTGCAAAATCTCGCGTGCTGGCCATCAAGGCAGGCAAGAACAACAAGACGCCGGTGTTCGTCGCGCTCGATGACCTTCTCGCCAAGAAGGGCAAGGACAGGATCAAGGAGCTGAAGGAGAATGTTGGGCGCGCCCTGACGGCGGCGCAGGCCAAGCCGGTCGAGGACGCCAAGAGTGTCGCGGATCTTGTGGCGGCGCTTGACGGCATGGTGGATGAGCGCGGCTCGCCCAAGAAGAGGGTCGCGGCATCCGGCACGCCGATCCTGCAGCCGACCGGCGAACGGCGGCGGACCGGCAGCCATTACACGCCTCGCTCACTCACCGCGCCGATCGTCAAATATGCGTTGGAGCCGGCCTTTGAACGGTTGGGGCCGAACGCGACGCCGGAGCAGGTGCTGGAGCTGAAGGTGTGTGACCCGGCCATGGGCTCCGGCGCATTCCTGGTCGAGGCCTGCCGCGCTTTGGGTGAGCGTCTGGTTGCGGCCTGGGCGCGTTGGCCGGAGACCCGGCCCACCATTCCGGCGGATGAGGATGAGGAGCTTCATGCCCGTCGGCTTGTTGCACAGCGCTGCCTCTATGGCGTGGACAAGAACCCACGCGCGGTTGATCTCGCACGGCTTTCGCTTTGGCTGGCCACATTGGCGCGGGACCATGAATTTACGTTCCTGGATCACGCGTTGAAGTGCGGCGACTCACTTGTTGGGCTGACCGCACGGCAAATTGGCCGCTTGGCGTGGAAGGATGGGCAATCTGACTATTCGCCGTTTGATGGATTTCTGCAGGAAAGAGTGGCCGAGGCAATGGGCGCCCGCCGCGAAATTCAAGGCGCGCCGGACGATATTGAGCGCGCAATCCAGGAGTCGCGGCACCGGCATATTGAGGCACGGCTGGATGATATCAGGACCATTGGCGACGCCATAATTGCGGCTTTTTTCTTGGCCGATAAACCGAAGCAACGCGAGACTGCCCGCCAGCAATTGAGCCTCTGGGCCAATCTGAGGCCAGAGTATTTTTGGCCAAAGTTCCGTGAGTTTGCGGCCGGTCTATATGCAGAGCCGCACTCGCTTCACCCATTCCATTGGGAAATCGAATTTCCCGAGGTGTTTGCGCGGCAGGATAAGGGGTTTGATGCTATTGTTGGCAATCCACCGTTTGCCGGCAAGAACACGCTGATCAACGGCAACGCCAAGAATTATTTACCGTGGCTGCAAACCCTGCACGAAGGCGCGCATGGGAATGCCGATCTCGTGGCACATTTCTTTCGCCGTGCCTTTGACCTACTGCGGCGATGTGGCGTGTTCGGGCTGATCGCGACCAATACTATAGGCCAAGGTGATACGCGCGCATCGGGGCTGACGAAGATCATCGCTGACGGCGGCGCAATATTGCGCGCCACTAGGCGGCTGAAATGGCCGGGTGAGGCGGCGGTCGTGGTTTCAGTCGTACATATAATTAAGAAAGCCGATCGGGTTTTCCAGCCCAATCTAGATGGCATCCCGGTGAGCCGAATATCCGCTTATTTGCTCCGTGGCACTGTCGATGACGCACCACATAGGCTCGCCTTGAATCGAAAAACCGCCTTCAAAGGCGGAGTGATCATGGGCGATGGATTCATTTTTTCTGATCCACCCCGAGTTGGGGGCGCTGGCTCGACTACTCTAGCGCGCCAACTACTATCCTCCGATTCCAAAAATGCATCTGTCATTTTGCCATACCTGGCCGGTGGCGAGTTGAACGATATGCCCAATCCAAAAGCAGTCAGATATATTATCTCATTCGGTGAAATGTCCGAAAATGACGCGAGAAAATGGGCAGATGTTTTTAAAATCGTCGAGGAAAAGGTAAAGCCGGAACGACTTAAACTTAAGGGCAACAGAGATGCTGAAATCAGGAAACGGAACTGGTGGAAGTGGGGTCGATATACTCCCGCACTGTTTGAACGCGCGTCCAAGCTAAAGCGCTTGCTCGTTATTGCAAATACAGGACCTCACAAAGCCTTCGTTTTCATGCCAGCTAAAACAGCATTTGACCAGACACTGATCGCGTTCTGCATTGAAGGCCATTACGGCTTTGCGCAGCTACAGAGCCGCGTCCACTATGTTTGGAATGCTTTTCAAGGTTCCTCTATGAAGGATGATCTTCGTTATACACCTTCAGATTGTTTTGAGACGTTTCCTTTCCTGGCTGATCACGAAGATCATCCGCTTTGTGACGTAGGTGAACGATATTACGTCCACCGTGCGGGCCTCATGATCGAGAGAAACCAGGGCGTAACGGAAGTCTATAATCGTTTCCACGCGCGCGGCGAAAACGGTGCCGACATTGCCCGCCTGCGCGCGCTGCATCACGAGATGGATGTCGCCGTACTGCGCGCCTATGGCTGGAACGATCTGGCGGAGCGCGCGGCACCCGAATTTATTGAGCAGGACGCCGACGAAGGCAAAGCGCCAAAGACCCGCCTCGACTGGCCTGCGGAGTTTAGGGACGAGGTCCTCGCCCGCCTGCTCGCCCTCAACGCCGAACGTGCAGCAACCGAACGTGAGGTCGGCTTAATCGGCGACTTAGACGAGGAAGATGAAGATGATCAGAACGACGAGGAAATTTAGGTTCGATGCCAACTAGACGATCGCAGCGCCGGCGGTCGCACGCGCTAACGCGTTTAATTCGCGCAGCGGCAGATGGGACGTACGGTGAGTTCCTTGCGGCGCGACGAGATTACGAGATAATATTAAAGAGATATTCTAGTGATGAAGTCATGATAAATGAAATATTATCGACTGAGGAGATCGCCGGAATTTTCGAAGCGGTTTCGGTCCAGCAGCGCTATATCGGCACACCCCTTGTTGTTTGCGAACAGCATGCGATCGGTCATGGCGGATTTCATACCGGAGTGCTTGGATTTGGGTTGCCCAAAGTAAGGTGGATTTATGACTGCGGCTCGTGGCGCACAGCCGGCAAAAGTGCCCTTTCGAAGGCTGTTTCAAATTATGCTTCGAAGGTCAAACGATGTGCGAGGAAGGTAGGCGAACCGTCGTCTAGTCCAATTGTTGAGTTACTCTTTATATCTCACTTTGACAAAGATCACGTATCTGGAATCGACGATCTATTAAAGAAATTAACATTAGATACTGTCGTAATTCCGTATCTGGAACCAGCCGAACAAATCGCAATCGTTTTATCTGCAGCTATTACAGAAACCAATTTTGTGGAACTTTTTGAATTGGTCTTCGACCCCGGTTCCTGGTTTGGAGCCCGGGGCGTCAGGAGAGTTATCCGCGTCCGGTCTGGCCTGCCTGGCGAAGGCGACGGCACATTGCCTGATGGCGGTGCACCCCCCGCAGGCGGCGAACCTAGCCCGGAGCTGGGCGTGGGCACTTCTGGCTCAAGTTTTGTATTTGCGCTCGATGATAAGCACGAATCTATTGGTGAGCGCAACACCCGCGCAGCGTCAGGCGGTACGACGCCAGCGATCGTAGGGGAGATGAAACCTGGGGGCTCGTTTGAAGTTCGTTTGCGCAAATCGACGCCCGCTGACTGGGTGTTCATCCCTCATGTCTCGCCGGCGAGCGATGACGCTCGAAAACGTGTAAAACTAAACGTCGAATCCCTAATTGGAAGAGAAATAGAAGATGCCGGTTTCAAGAATGCACTTCTGGTATACGTGACTAATTCTAAAAACAGGAAGATACTCAAAAAAGTTTATTCGGAGGCAGGACTCGGCGACGCAAACGAGGTTTCCTTGTCGCTTTATAGTGGCCCGGTTCCAGAATTTGCGCTCCGACGTAGGACAATTGGTTCGTGGTCCCACGGTGAAGGCGGCTTCGCAGGTTGGTTGTTGACGGGAGACGCTGCGCTGGGGAACAAAACTCGCCGAGAATCCTGGCTCAAAGCTTTTCGTCGATACCGGCCGGGGGTGGGAAATTTGATGATCCCACACCATGGAGCCAAAACCAATTTTCACAAAGACATCCTCGAGGTGATCGATGAAAATGGACGAATTTACGTAACAGCAAATGCTGGTGACCCATCTCGTCCACATGAAGATGTCCGTGCGGAACTCGGAAAGCGTGAGATCAAAATCGTGTCGGAGAACGCGGAAGACGCGATACGTCAGGTTAGTGGGCCCAATATATTGCCGAGAATATCGACTGAAATGCTAACGTTCGTTGAAAATTGGACGTGACGTTATTGCTCACCGCAACGCCGAGAAACTTTACCTGGGCATCGCCTTCGGCATGCAGGGTGAATTGATGTCAAAAGCTCGCCTCGACCGGCCGGCGAAATTCAAGGACGAGGTCCTCGCCCACCTCCTCGCCCTCAACGCTGAACGCGCTCTGTCCGAACAAGCCGTAGGCTTATCTGTTGCAGGAAAGGATGACGGCGCGTTTGATGACGAAGAAGAACGCGACTAAAGAAGTTACTTTTTGGAGTTTTTCGGTGAAAATGACAAAAGCCCATTTCTGTCGAAGCCGTATCGATTCTGCCTTTTGAATTCACCTACAGCCGTCTGAGTCAGCATTTCGTTCTTTAAAAACTCGATCATTGCTCCATTTTTCTCGGTGTCATTCGAACGCTCAGCGTAACCCAGTGCTGTGCGGCCTGAATGATCGCATAAAAAAAGGTCCGCGCCCATCGATAGCAGGTGCTGAACAACCGTCAGGCTACCGCGCCGGTTTCCAAACAAGCCACCGCCTTTGGCGGCGAACATCAGTGCAGTCCGACCTTCATTGTCTTGTATATCTCTGGAGCTTCGCAGAAGCAGAGCAACATCAGGTTTGTACAGCCTTGCCCGCACCATGCTCGTGAGCGCGGTAAAACCGCTTTGGTCCTTCATTTGCTCAGAGGCACCATTGCGAATCAGCATTTCGCATATCTCTACTGCCGCTTTACGATCCTCAATTCCGCAAGCGACATGCAGCAGCGAATTGCCGCGACGATCCGTCAGCTGATTTAGGTCTGAATCTTTTGGGGAAAGTTCATTCAGGATACGCCGGACGCCGTCCCTGTCAGCTTTGGCGACTGTGTGAAATAGGGAGTTCGGAAATACGTTCTCAGACTTATCAAGCGCCCCCTGGCACCGGGGGCATGGTTTTGCCGCGCATTTCTTGCATAGCCGTTCAAATTCAGCTCCGCAGGCTCTGCACCTCATACCGCCACTGAGAAAATCAGCCCCATCGCCGCAGGCATCACATGATCCCATGAACACAGTGAGGGCCATGTCTTAGGTCTTATTCTTGAGATAATCGCTGAGTGACCGCGCATCTGCCCGATTGAGCAAGGTGTCCAAGTGCATATCGCCCCGAACATCGGGGGCAAAGCCAGGGCCATAGGTGTCCCGCAAGGTGTCAACCCGCGTATTGCCGTTCTTCCGGCGAATTTCGCCATTTTGGTCCATTGAACGGCCGTCAAGGCCAGGGTGCCGTGGTCGGTTGCTCACTTTCGGTCCTTTCATGCAGAGTTGTCGTGAAGCCCCTTAGGGCAGTCAACGTTACGCAACTCTTTAATTGCATAATAATCTTGCATTTCATGTTTTGCAAGATTAAACCGTTCGCCGGAGGCGGTCATGACCACGAATTTCATAGGAGCGAGGATCAAGGCGTTGCGCGAGGAGCGGAAGCTCTCGCAGGACGATCTTGCGCGCTTGTTCGGCTTCAAGGACCGCCAGACGGTTTCGGCGATTGAGACCGGCGAGCGGCGGGTGACGGCCGAGGAGCTGGTTTTGGCTGTCGAGAAGCTCGGCGCGCCGCTGGATTACTTCACCGACCCGTTCCTGCTCGTCGGAGAGGGCCGGTTTTCGTGGCGGCAAACGGATGTAGGGCCGCAGAGGCTGAGCGCTTATGAGCGGAATGCTGGGCGTTGGATTGCCGCTTTCCGCGCGATCGCGCCGCAGGTCGGACGGTCCGCGCCGCTGCTGCGGCGATCGCTCGGGGTTACGCGCCATCAGCGCTTCGAAGATGCCATGGAGGCGGGAGAGCGCTTCGCAACCGAGTTCGAGCTTGGCGGCGTGCCGGCGAAGCGCCTCGTTGAGGTGATGGAGCACGAACTGGGCATCCTCGTGCTCATGGTGGATGCGTTCCAGGGCATTTCCGGCGCGGCGTGCCGTCTGCCGGAATTGGATGTGGTTCTGATCAATCGGCACGAGGTCGAGGGGCGGCGCCATTTCGACCTGGCGCACGAGCTTTTCCATATTCTGACCTGGGACGCGATGCCGCCCGAGCATTCGGAGGAGGCGCGGGAAACTGGCGGTAATCGCGTGGAGCAGCTTGCCAATAACTTTGCCTCGGCGGTTCTGATGCCGACGCCCGTGCTCGATCGGTATGGTGATTGGACGGTGGCCGATGCGGGCGAGCTCGCCGGTCGGTTGAATGTGGTGGCGAGTGAGCTTCAGGTCACGGCCTCGGCGCTTAAATGGCGGCTTGTCGCCATGGACCGGTTGAAGCCCGCTGTCGCGCGGGCGATTCCAGATGCGGCGCTCCGCAACAATGGACGTGATGCGGGGCCAGCGATTGTGCCGCCGCTATTCTCGAAGCCGTTCATGGAAGTTATTGGCCTCGCCGTTGACGAAGGCCGCGTGTCAGCGCGCCGGGCGAGCGCACTGCTGGACCTGACAGTTGACGATCTCGCCGATCTCTTCACGACGCATGGGGTACAGTCCCCTGTCGAGCTGTGAGGTCCAGTGGCTCGCCACCAGGGTCCCATTCTCATCGATACCAACGCCATCCTGGAGTGCTTCCGGGTCGGATCCTGGCGCGCGCTTTCGAGTGGCTACAGCGTTGAGACGGTCGAGGATTGCGTGACCGAGACACAGACCGGTTTTCAGCGCCGGCGGCCCGAACAGCAAATCGATGCTGCCCAACTGGCGGCGACGCTCAAGGCGGTCCATCCGGTGGGGGATGCACAGCGCGCCGTCGTGGCTGTTCGGGCGCCCGACATCGCGCTTGATGTGGGCGAGCGGTCTTTGTGGGCGCACGCGCTGACGCGAAGCGATGCGTGGGTTCTCTGCGGACCTGACAAGGCCAGTATGCGTTTCGGCGTTCGGCTTGGGCTCAAGGATCGGCTGATCGCTCTGGAAGCGCTTATCGACGATGTAGGGCATCGACCGAAAGAGACCCTGAAATTGGCTTACACCACCAAGTGGCTCGAAAAGGTCCTTGGAGAACTATTTATCTCGGAGGGGCATGGACGGTCATGACAAACTCGGTCGATATTCGCGCCCACATCGTGGACGTCTTTCGTCGCGACCTCATCGGCCCGGGGCCGCGGGATGCCGATCTGGCGAATGAGCGGCTAAACGAAAGCCCAGCACGCTGGTATCTAGCCGGATTTCTCGCGCCTGCGGAGGATCCGCTCTCCCTCGATGGGGATGATGATGAGAACGATCCGTCCGCCCAGGAAGAGATGGAAATCGATGTCGAGGAGCCGGATGCCGACGGTGCTGGCGGCGCCGCGACCGACAACGAGGAGCCCGAGGCCCCGAATGCGCGTCGACGCTTTCTGCCGTCGTCCGTTGGGCTGACGGTGTTGCTTGATCCGGATGTGGCGTCGATCGAAGCACGCGTTTCCTGGGGTGATTATCGAACCGAACCGCCATTGCCTGAGGCGATTCTTCTGCCGGAGCCCTTGCCCGAGGAGCTTGGTGAGGATGGCAAGCCCAAGCGCACCGAGCGGCCCATGGTTGACTGGGTTCGGGCCCCGAAAGACCGAGTCCTGATTCTACCCATCAAGGACGGGCGCGGCGGTCCAATTGTCGTGCCGGAGAGCGCGGCCGAACAGCGCCGGGGCGGCGGCCTGGTTTTGGAAACACACTCGCGTCTGTTTAGCTACTTAACGCCAGACGGCAAGATTGAGCGCGTCCGCGCCCTCACGGTTTTCTTCGTCAATCGACGCGCCACGGTTCATCGCTTTTATGCCGACGTCAGCTACGCGTTTCAGGCGCGGCTCGAACTTGTCTGCGAAGCCGGGTTTCGTCCGCGTCGCGACCTTTCCGGCTATCGTGCCCAGGATTGGGACCTGCGGATCGCTGATCTGCATTATCGCGACATGCGCGAATGGGCCGTGGGACGAAACGCGGCGGCTGGATGGGACACCTCTGAAGACGGCGCCGGCGGTGTGACGCGGGTGTGGACCGATCCACTGCCATCGGCAGAGGTCGAGCGCGTGGCTCCGAATGAGGACGCTGAATTCAAGGCGCAGGTCACATTCGGGATGGAGGCGCTCGCGCAGTTGGCGGAGGGCGAAGGCGCCGAACTTTGCGCCGCATTGGCCGATCTGCCGACCCTCTATGGGATATGGATCGACGCCGAGCGCAAGAAGCTCGCAGGTCTTCCCCTGCGCCGCCGAGAGACCGGCGAACGCCTTGTTGCCGAGATGGAGACGGCGAAGAGCCGGATCGCGACGGGCATTGAGATCCTCGCGACAGACGCGAAGGCCCGCACGGCGTTCAGGTTTATGAATCTCTCCGTTTCCATGGCCGCACGTCGTCGTGTCGCCGGCGCGACCGGCGATCCGAGTGCGCTCGATGAGCCGCAATGGCGGCCATTCCAGCTCGCCTTTGTGCTGCTCAACATGGCCGGCCTAATCGACAGAACGCATGATGATCGTAAGACGGCGGACCTGTTGTTTTTCCCGACAGGTGGCGGCAAAACCGAAGCCTATCTCGGGCTTGCGGCGCTGGTGATCGCGCATCGGCGGCTGGGCGGATCTGGCGTCCTCGGCGCCGGTGTCGCCGTCATCATGCGCTACACGCTGCGCCTTCTTACGCTCGACCAACTCGCGCGTGCGGCTGGTGTCGTTTGCGCGTTGGAACTTATGCGCACCGACGCCAAGAACGTTGATGAGCGTGGTCGTCGCATGCTCGGTGACTGGCCGATCGAGATCGGTCTGTGGGTCGGCTCCGACGCATCGCCGAACAAGCTCGGCGGCAAAGGAAAATCTGACGAGACAACCGCAGTTGGTCGAATTCGGCGGTATCGCAATGGGCGCGACAAGCGTGCGCCGGCCCCGCTCAAGGCTTGTCCGTGGTGTGGAACGGAGTTCACGCCGTCATCCTTTTCCTGCACGCCGAATGAGCATGCGCCAACCAATCTGGAAATTCGCTGCGCTAACACTAGCTGCGAGTTCAGCAGGAATCGACCGTTGCCGGTCCTTACGGTGGATGAGCCCATCTACCGACGCCTGCCGGCGTTTCTGATCGCCACGGTGGACAAGTTCGCTGCTCTTCCATGGGTGGGCGAAACCGGCGCTTTCTTCGGGCACGTTGACCGGTTCGAAGATGGCGTCGGCTTTTACGGCGCGGCTGAGCCAGGCGAAGGCCGGCCGTTGGGTAACGGCTGGTCGCTCGATCCGCCCGACCTCATCATCCAGGACGAATTGCACCTTATCGCCGGGCCACTTGGAACGGTCGCCGGTCTGTATGAGGCGGCGATTGATCAACTTGCCTCGCGAGGTGCCGGCGACAGCCGCGTGCGCCCCAAAATCGTAGCTTCGACCGCCACCGTAAGACGGGCCGCAGATCAAATTGCAGCTCTGTTTGATCGCGGCACCACCAGCATTTTTCCGCCTCCTGGTATCGATCGCGTCGACAGCTTCTTCGCGCGTACGGTGCCATCAACAACCAATCCTGCACGGCTTTATCTCGGCATCGCGGCGCAAGGTCGTGGCCCAAAACTCGTCTTCCTGCGATCTCTGACCGCGCTCGTCGCCGCCGCGCAGGCAGCGTACGATGCGAATATCTCCGCTGACGCCAAAGCCCGAAATCCAGCAGATCCGTATATGACGGCGCTTTGCTATTTCAATGCTTTGCGCGAGTTGGGCGGCGCACGCCGGATTGTCGAGGATGAAGTACGTGATCGCGCTGCTCGCTACGGCTCTCAACGCCGCCGGGTAGTCCCTGCCGATACACCATTCGCGGATAGAACCATCAAGGAGCCGATGGAACTCACGTCTCGTGTCTCGACCGATGAGGTGGCGAAAGCGAAGCAGCGTTTGGAGGCGATCTTTGGCCGGGATGCCGAAACCGTCGATGTGGCCCTCGCGACCAACATGATCTCGGTTGGTCTCGACATCACGCGCCTCGGGCTCATGGTCGTGCAAGGGCAGCCAAAGACGGCTGCGGAATATATCCAGGCGACCAGCCGCGTCGGCCGCGACCATTCCAGGCCGGGCCTCGTGCTGGCGGTTCTAAATCTCCACAAGCCGCGTGACCGGATGCACTTCGAGCAATTCGGACAATTTCACCGCACCTTCTACCGCGCCGTTGAAGCGACGAGCGTCACACCTTGGGCGGCCCGGGCGCTGGACCGCGCCTTGGCTGCAGTCGTGGTCGCTGCGGCGCGCCATGTGGATGGTGTGCTCACCCCGGATGTCGCCGTCAATGAACTGAAGAATAATGTCGGGATACGCATCTTGGTCCGGGACTCGATCGTCGCTCGCGCGCCGGAACGGATGATCGCCGGCGGTCGCGCCGCGCTGTCAAAGCTGATTGACGACATCTTGGATGCTTGGATTGAAACTTCCGATGAGCAGGCGGCCGGCGGCAATGCCTTTGCCTACGCCAAGAAGAAAAGTCCACATCGGCTACTGCACATGCCGCTCGAACCTGAGATCGGCAACTTGGCGGAACCCCACCGCCGTTTTGTGGCGGGGCGTTCCATGCGCGACGTGGAACCCAACGTCATCCTGAAGGTCAAGGATCCTTATGGAAACACAATTGCGAACGCGGATGATCTAGCATGACCAAGAATGCGCAGCGCCTAAGCCAGTTGATTTCCACCTTCGGTCCGGGGGCGATGATCGATCTGCCAACTCGATCTGTCGTGGTAGGCGGACTTGAACAGTGGGACATGAAGGGCAACGCCTTCGCGACCCTTCCAGAGCCGCGTTTGACGATGCGTCTTGAGCAAATTCTGAAGGAGCAGGGGCGCCTCGATCCGGCAGCCAGTCTGACCTTGAGAACACCGCCCACGTCGGTTGATGCACCGAACGGCGTGCCCCGTGGTGTTGCAGCGCCGATCTTCCCGACATGGTTCATTTGCGAGCAGGTGGAAGCGAACACTTCGGGCGCGAAAACGGCGCGGCGTCGGCGGTTGGTGCGTTGGCAAGACCTCGACAGCAAAGGCCGTCGAAGGTTCCAATATGATGACGGGCGAAAGAGCGATGTGACGCCGATCCGTTTCGTGTGCGCGTGCGACAAGGGCCATCTCCAAGACATCGACTGGCGCTGGGTTGTTCACGGTTCGGGGGCGTGCCACGAGCCGATGTGGGTGGAGGAAAAGGGAACCAGCGCAGACCCCGCGGACACCAGCATCGTGTGTGGATGCGGCCGTCGTCTGTCCCTTCAGGACACCTTCCAGCCTGGGCGTCTCGGCAAATGCCGCGGCGAGCGGCCTTGGCTGCTTGATCGGGACCCTGAAGGGTGCGGGGATAATCTCAAGCTGCTGACCCGAACCGCGACGAACACCTACTTCCCACAGGTTCACACGGTGATTTCGCTGCCGACGGAGGAGGATGAACTCAGCCAGCTTGTTGATGAGCTGTCTGGGGATCTGGCCGGCGTGCAATCAGTCCAAGATGTTGCTCAAGCTAAGAAATTCAATCCCAAGGTATCGGCCTCGCTCGGTCCTTATTCGGACGGCGACATTTTCGACAGGCTTCAACGCATTCGTGAGGGCGCAAGAACAGACGCCACGCGTTCACCAAAGCTGTCCGAGTTCGATACGTTTGCCAGCGGCCATTCTGAGATCGGGGCGAACCATCCGAGCGCAAAGCTCTATGCACAAACCCTACCGCGAAACGCTTGGGCAGACCCCGATGTTGGGGTCGACTTATCCGGGATCAAGAACCTGGTCGCAGTACATCGTCTGAGGGAGGTGTCATGTCTCTACGGGTTCACGCGATTTGAAGCGGCACCGACGGGATCTGATGGCGATATCGAAGATATTCAGCTAAGTGTTCGTGGCGCGCCCATATCGCGTGATGCGGACTGGTTGCCAGCAATTGAGCAGTTTGGGGAAGGCATCTTCGTCCATTTCGATTCCGCCGCGATTGCCGCATGGCTTAAAAAAGAGGCCACTGCCGTTCGCACTCAAAAGCTGCTGGCAGGATACGGACACTGGCAGAAGCGCTTTGCTGGGAAGGCGCCGGCGTATCCTGGAACGGCCTACGTCCTTCTTCACAGTATATCTCACGCATTGATGGCCGAGATCGCCCTCGATTGCGGCTATCCGGCAAGCTCGCTGAAGGAACGTGTCTACGCGCTATCAAACACGCGCGGCGGCGGCGACGTAGACCGCTGTGGGATACTTATCTATACCGCGAGCGCAGGTGCGCAGGGCACTCTCGGGGGGCTTGTTGCAACCGCCCCAAGATTTTCATCTATCCTCAGGAATGCGCTGGATCGTCTGAGGATTTGTTCGAATGATCCTGTTTGCGCTGATCATGAGCCTGACGACAGAAGTGGAGATCGCGCAACCCATGGGGCCGCATGCCATGGCTGCCTACTTATTGCTGAAACGAGCTGCGAAATGCGAAACCTATTTCTGGATCGCAATCTACTCGTTCCAACCATGGCGGACGATCTGGCATGCTTCTTCAGATAACAACGCGGCTCCGTGCCGGGCCGCGGAATTACCCCCCATTCGGTTTGAACATTGTACGATACCATACTTTGAAGCGTTCGAGGGCAGTCACATTCGCGCTAACGCCTTCAATATGGCGTGATGTATCACAGTAGGTTAATTTTGTTTTTTGATAAAGGCATTCTCCGCGCCTTCAGAAATTCGCGATCCGTTGCCATGAATCGACTCACCATAGGGGCAATCAGTCGTGCCGGGTCGGAGATCAATTGGCCGGTTTCGCGCCCGAGCACTTCAGCGTAAGCGAGAAGATCGCGGTGGGTAGCAGCCGAAATTTCAATGGTGATTTTCACGGGTTTTTCGTCCGAAATTACGCCGAGTTTCAACTTTACCATGGTCCCTCCTTTATCCCTGATAGGGGGCAAGCACGAGGTCGCGGTTGACGATTACCCGGACCGGGAAACCTGGCGGAATGGTGAGTGTAGGTTGGATATTGAGTTCGCGTTCAACGATTTCCTGGCCGGTCTGGTTGATGCTATTAGACGCGCCACTGCGGATGGCCTGGACAAGGTTGTTCTCCTGGTTGCTGGTTCCCGCCTCGGCGCCGACGCTCAGGAATGTGGAGAGCAGGGCGGCTTGGAATAATGAACCCCAGTGGTTGTCCACACCGTCCTGGAGCCCGGAATAGCCTTGCGTGTCGGCGCCTGGCTGGTTTTCCAGAACGATCGAGCGGCCATCCGGTAAAATCAGGCGGGTCCAGGCCAGTTGGACACGGCTTTGGGCGAAGGCGACTTCGCTGTTGTATTCGCCGACGAGCTTCGAACCTTGGGGGATGAGAAGGTATTGGCCGGTTGGGCTGTCATAGACGTTTTCCGTCACCTGGGCGGTGACTTGGCCGGGCAGGTCTGAGCGGATGCCGGTGATGAGGGCTGCCGGGATCACGGACCCGGCCTGGACGATGTAGGGCGATGCCGCGTTGGTCAGCCGGTCACGGCTGACTGTTGGCGCGTCGGAGGGGCCGTTCAGGAAGGCCAGCTTTTGGTCCTGCATGTTCTGGGTGGCCGTTGGATCGGTTGGCGATGCGCCGCTCGAGGTGCCGGTATAGCCTGGTTCCTGATCGAGGCCCGCAATCTGCCCTGTTCCGGAAGTGGCCGTTGGTGCGGCGGTTTGGACGAACAGGCTGCTGGTGCGGGCGGAATTCTGTTCCTGGGCCAGTTGCTGGTCTGCTTGATCATTGCCCGTTGGCACGCTGCCCTGTTGCTCGGCATGGAGGATAGGCGGGCCTAGATCGCCGGGCAGTGGCGGGCCGAGCGGCGGCGTGGGTTTTGGCAGGTCGTTGTAGCTGCTTGGCAGGCTGGAGACGCCGTCGGCGATGTTCTGGTTTTGCGTGTTGTAGAGTTCCTGGTTTTCAGGTTTTACGCCACGCGATTGCAGCGCCCAGTAGGTCAGGCCGAAGATGGAAAGGCTGGCGACGGTGCCGAGGCCGATCAGCACCCGGCGCGAAAGCCGGGTGACGCTGGGCCGGTTTGGCCGCAGGCGCAGCTCGGCAGCAAGCGGGCGAGGCGTACCGTTGTCGGAGTCCTGGCCTGTCATTGTGACGGTGCCCCGTCGGTGCAGACGATGCGGACGCGCTGCTCGGAATTGCCGTCGCCCATTTGCAGTTCAGCGGCGGCAAACAAGGTATCGACGATCATGTCGGCGCCGCGTACCCGGTAGTTGATGAGGTCGGATGTCTTGCCGCTGGGGCCGATGACAAAAAGCGGCGGCATGTCCCCATGCCCGATGCCATTTGGGAATTGGATAATAACCTGATGGCCGTCATCGAAGGCGCGCAGCGGACGCCAGGGCGGGTTGTCGCCTTCGATCTGGTAGCGGAAATTCAGCGCGGAAATATCGATGCCGGTGGCGGTTGGCGTGGCGGCGTCGGCTTCATTGTTCTGCTGGTGCAGGGCGATCAGCTCGTCTTCCGGATATTGCCAGGAGATCGAGGCCATGTAGGTGGCGCTCAGAGAACGCAGCTCCAGATGATAGGTGCGGCGGTTGGTGTTGATGATGAGGTTAGTCACAAGATCCGGGCGCGTCGGTTTGACCAGGATGTGGACCTGCGTCGTCGGGCCCGTGCCGCTTGTGGTGTCGCCGATGATCCAGCGCACGGTGTCGCCGGCGGCGACCGGGCCAGTGCCGACGAGTTGCTCGCCCGGTTGTAGGGCGATGTCGGTGATTTCATCGGGGGCGGCGTAGACCTCGTAGAGCGCGCCATCGGTGAAGGGGTAGACCTGAATAGCGTTGATGTAGCCATCGCTGGTCGGCTGGATGCGGGCGGCAGTGTTCGCGGCGGCGACCCGAGCCGCGGGGGCGGGTGACTCTGCTGGCGCGGTGGGGCCTGCCGGGAGCGGCTTTAGCTGGTCGGGGAGCGGGAGCGGTGTCGGGATTTGCACGATTTCGACGGGCTTCGGCGGGTCCGGGAGCAGTATCGCCGGTTGGGGGGCGGTGTCGTAGCTGATTCTGGGCGGCTTGTAGGTCGTGCAACCCGCGAGCACGAGCATGGCGGACAGGGCCGGAATGGGAACGGAGGTTTTCATCAGTCGAGCTCCTTGGACCAGTTGATGGCATCGACGTAGACGCCAAGGGGGTTTTTCTGCAGGCGATTGGCATCGGCGGGCGGGGATAGGACGATGGTGAGGATGCCGGTCCAGTGTTCCGTCGAGACCAGGCTGCCGTCCTGGTAGTGGCGTTCGACCCAAGCGACCTGAAAACTGGTGTCGGAGGCGCGGATGACGCTGGAGACGTCGACGGCGACTTGCGCCTTGCCGATATTGGCGAAAGGATCGTTGTTGCGGGCATAGTCATTCAGCGCCATGGCGCCCTGGTTGGTGGTGAAGTCGTAGGCGCGGAGCCAGTTTTGGCGGACGATGACCGGGTCGTCGGGGATCGAGCGTACGTCCTCGATGAACTGGGCGAGTTGCCAGGCGATTTGCGGGTCGGTGGGGCGGTAATCGGCGATGGCGGGCGCTACGGCTTGAGCCTGACCGAGATTGTCGATTTGTACCACCCAGGGGACAATGCTGCCGCGCGCGGATTGCCAGACGAGGCCACCGGCCAGACCTCCGGCGAGGAGCAGGTTGCCGAAGGCGATGAGGCGCCAGTTGCGGGCCTGGACGCGGGCGGAGCCGATCCGCTCGTCCCAGATTTGGGCTGCTTTCTGGTAGGGGGTTTCAGGTTCGGGGGTGCGGCCATAGCGCGTGCCGGCGCGGCGGAACTGCATTATTTCTCTCCCGAAAGATCGACATTGGTGGAGCCGCCGCCATGGTCGCCCGAGCGCATGACATGGGTGGCGGTGGAGACACCGTGGCTGACGGCTTGGCGGCGGCGCATCTGCCGGGCCCAGCCGGGTGTGCCGCCTGTGGCGCCACCAGTTGGTGCGGACTCAGCCGATGGGCTGGAGGATGTGCCGCCGGTTGCTTGGAACGCGGCGCGGCCACCGGCGGCAAAGCTCTGTTTCAAATTGTCGGCGACGCGGGCGGCCATGGCGCGCGGCACGGCGGCGCCTGCCTTGGCGACGCCAGCCATGCCTGCGGCAGCACCTTTTATGCCGCCCTCGCCCGAGGCTGCGGCGCCGAGGCGATAGGCCGTTGAGGTGGCACCCGCGAGAGCCGCGCCACCTCGTGTGCCCGCCACGAGCGCGCCAGCACCGGCGCGAAGTGCACCGGCCGAGCCGATCAGACCGGCGGCGCCAATGCCGCCGGCGGCGAGTGCGGTGCCGATGGCAGCACCGGCGCCAAGCTGTGGCGCGCCGGTGAGCAGGCCCGTCGCGATGCCCGGGCCAAAAATGCCCAGGCCGAGCAGGGACAGAGAGGCCAGGACCAGCGAGAGCGCATCCTCGATGGTTGGCTGGGTGTTGCCGAAGCCCTGGGTGAACTGGCTGAACAAGGTGGTGCCGATGCCAACGATGACGGCGAGGACCAGCACCTTCACGCCGGAGGCGACGACATTGCCAAGGACTTTTTCGGCGAGGAAGGCGGTCTTGCCGAACAGGCCGAAGGGCACGAGGACGAAGCCCGCGAGCGTGGTCAGCTTGAATTCGATCAGCGTGACGAAGAGCTGGATGGCCAGCACGAAGAAGGCGATGACGACGAGGAGCCAAGCCACCATCAGCACGAAAATCTGCGCGAAATTGTTGAAGAATGAGGTGTAGCCTATCAATTTTCCGGCGGCTTGCAGGATCGGCATGGATGAATTGATGCCGATCTGGGCGAACTGGCCGGGCTGCAGGAGTTGGGTTGCGGAGAGGTTCGAGCCAGCGGCTTCCAGGCCGAGGCCCGCGAAAGAGTTGAAGACGATCTTGGCGAGGGCGTTAAAATTGCCGATGATGTAGGCGAAGAAGCCGATATAGAGCGTCTTCTTGACCAGGCGCCCCATGATGTCTTCGTCGGCGCCCCAGGCCCAGAACAGCCCGGCGAGGGTGATGTCGATGGCGACCAGGGTTGAGGAGAGATAGGCGACGTCGCCGTGCAGCAGGCCGAACCCGCTATCGATGTAGGTGGTGAAGACATTCAGAAATTTGTCGATGACGCCGGGGTTCATGTCGCGCGGTTCATTGCTGATGGAACATTTCAACGGGCTGAGGCTGGTAGCCAGCGCCTGTCGTCAGGAACTGGTTGAGTTGTGCTTGGGCCTGCTCTTGGGCTTCGGCATCACTTGCACCGGCCAAGGCCTGGGCACGGCCCTGGGCCGCGACCAGTGCCGTGAGGTCGGCGAGTTGGCCGCTCTGGATGGCCAGCATCTGATTACCGGCCTGACTGGTCTGGAGTGCGCCTTCGGCCGACTGGCTGGAGGAGATGAGCGCGTCGATCTGCGCGTGGGTGGTGGCGAGGTTTTGCACGACGCCGGCCTGAACGTTCATCGCATCCTGATAGCTGGCGCGGGCGTTCTCCCAGCGGGTCTGGGCGTCGCTCTCCAGTTGCGAGGATGAGGTCGTGCTCGTGTAGGACTGTGGGTAGACCTGGGTGAATGCCTGATCGATCGTGGTGACATCGTAGCCGATGTTCTGGGCCTGGCTGAGCAATTGCTGGGTCTGGGTGACGGATTGATCGAGCTGGGCCAGCGAGGAGTATGGCAGGCTGGCGAGGTTTTTCGCCTCGTTGATGAGCATGGTAGCCTGGTTTTCCAGGCTCTGAATCTCGTTGTTGACCTGCTGCAACTCCCGCGCCGCTGTCAGTACATTTTGCGAAAAGTTGGTGGCGTCGAAAACGGCGATCTGCGCATGAGCGGGTGCGCTGACCATGACCAACGAAAGCATCGTGGCGTCCGCGATGAGCGTGGCGCGATAACGAAGCGGGATCATCGTGATGACTCCGAACTGAGGTTGCCGAGAAGGTCCGCCGCCCAGTCCGCGCCTTTGCGACGTAGCCAGGCGCCGGCGAAGCCGGTCTGGCCATGTGCCGCCAGAATTTCCGTGATCGCGTTCTGGTCGGTTTTCGAGGACGCGGCGGTGAAGGCGAGTGCCGCGTCGCCGAGGCCGAGTTCGAACAGGCGGTTGCCGCGCCGGGACTGGCAGTAATAGTCGCGGCGCGGGGTGGCGCGGGCGAGAATTTCGATCTGGCGGTCGTTGAGGCCGAAGCGGCGATAGATGGCGGTGATTTGCGGTTCAATCGCGCGCTCGTTCGGCAGGAAGATGCGCGTCGGGCAGCTCTCGACGATGGCCGGGGCGATGGCACTGGTTTCGATATCGGCGAGGGACTGGGTGGCGAAGACGACGGAGGCGTTTTTCTTGCGCAGGGTTTTCAGCCATTCGCGGAGTTGAGCAGCGAAGCCCGGATCGTCCAATGCCAGCCAACCTTCGTCGATGATGAGCAGGGTTGGCCGTCCGTCGAGGCGAGCTTCGATCCAGTGGAACAGATAGGCAAGCACGGCGGGCGCGGCACCTGTGCCGATCAGCCCCTCGGTCTCGAAGGTTTGGACGTCGGCGTTGCCGAGCCGCTCGAATTCGGCATCAAGCAGGCGGCCGAATGGGCCGCCAATGCAATAGGGGCGGAGTGCCTGCTTCAGTGCGTTGGATTGGAGCAGGACGGACAGGCCGGTCAGGGTACGCTCTGCCATTGGCGCCGAGGCTAGGGAGGAGAGCGCTGTCCAGATATGCTCCTTGGCTTCCGGCGTGACCGAGACTTTCTCACGCTCCAGAATGTTGGCGACCCATTCGGCGGCCCAGCCGCGCTCGGCTGCATCGTCGATCCGCGCCAGGGGCTGCAAGGCGACGGGGGCGACGTCCTCGGCCAGTGCGCCGCCGAGATCGTGCCAGTCGCCGCCCATGGCCGTGGCCGCCGCACGGATCGAGCCGCCGAAATCAAAGGCGAAAATCTGCGCGCCCTCGTAGCGACGGAATTGCAGGGCCATCAGCGCCAGCAGCACGGATTTGCCCGCGCCGGTCGGGCCGACGATGAGCGTGTGGCCGACATCGCCGACATGGAGCGAGAAGCGGAACGGGGTCGAGCCTTCGGTCTTGGCAAAAAACAGCGGCGGCGCGTTGAAATGCTCGTCACGCTCCGGGCCTGCCCAGACGGCGGAGAGCGGGATCATGTGCGCCAGATTCAGGGTTGAGATCGGCGGTTGGCGCACATTGGCGTAGGCATGGCCGGGCAGCGACCCGAACCAGGCTTCCAGGGCGTTCACCCCTTCCACCATGCAGGTGAAGTCGCGGCCTTGGATGATTTTCTCGACCAGGCGCAATTTCTCGTCGGCGATGCGGGCGTCTTCATCCCAGAGGGTGACGGTCGCGGTGACGTAGGCTTCGCCTATGGCATCGGTGCCGAGTTCCTGAAGGGCCAGATCGGCATCGGCGGCCTTGTTGGCGGCATCGGTGTCCAGCAACACCGAGGCCTCGTTGGTCATCACCTCCTTGAGGATGGCCATGATGGATTTGCGCTTGGCAAACCACTGACGGCGGATTTTGATGAGCAGCCTCGTGGCGTCGGTCTTGTCGAGGCAGAGCGCACGGGTCGACCAGCGGTAGGGAAAGGCCAGCCGGTTCAACTCGTCGAGGATGCCGGGCTGCGTGGTGGACGGGAAACCCATCACCGTCAGTGTGCGCAGATGGTTGGCGCCGAGTTTTGGTTCCAGGCCGCCGGTCAGCGGTTCGTCGGCCAGGATGGCGTCCAGGTAGATCGGGATTTCCGGCACACGGACGCGCTGGTGTTTGGTCGAGATGGTGGAGTGCAGGTAGGTCAGCGTCTCAGAATCGTCGAGCCATTCGACCTCGGGCACAAAGCCCTCGACCAATTGCAGCACGCGGTCGGTGCGGTCGATGAAGCCGCGGAGGACCTGGTGAGGGTCGATGCCGCCCTTCTCGCTTCCCTCGTAGAGCCAGCTCTCGGCGCGCGCGGCATCTTCTGCGGGTGGCAAGAACAGAAAGGTCAGGAAGTAGCCGCTCTCAAAATGGGCACCTTCCTCCTCGAACTGGGCCTTGCGCTCCGCATCCACCAGGGCGGAGACCGGATCGGGGAAGCGGCTGTCGGGGTAGCTGTTGGCCTGGGTGCGCTGCGCTTCGACGAAGATGGCCCAGCCCGCCCCCAAACGGCGCAGGGCGTTATTCAGCCGCGCTGTCGTACCAATGAGTTCGGCTGGGGTGGCGCTATCCAGATCCGGGCCGCGGAATTTTGCCGTGCGCTGGAAGGAGCCGTCCTTGTTCAGCACCGCACCGGGCGCGACGAGCGCCGCCCAGGGCAGAAAATCTGAGAGGCTGGTGTTTTTGGCGCGATATTCAGTGAGGTTGAGCATGGCCGGACCTCACGCCCTGAAATGGCTTGGGTAACGAAGATGCCGGCGCACGACGTCGACAAACTGCGCATCCCGCTTCGCCGCCCAGACCGCCGCGCCGTGGCCGATGAGCCAGAAAGCAATGCCGGCAATCCAGAGGTGCAGGCCGAGACCGAGGGCGGCGGCAAGTGTGCCGTTCAGGATCGCCACCGAACGCGGCGCGCCGCCGAGCAGGATTTGCTCGGTTAGGGCGCGGTGGACGGGCGCTTCGAAGCCGGAGATTGGTGCAGCGGCGTCCATCAGATCAGTGCTCCACCGCCGAACGAGAAGAAGGACAGGAAGAAGCTGGACGCCGCGAAGGCGATCGAGAGGCCGAAGACGATCTGGACCAGCTTGCGGAAGCCGCCGGAGGTGTCGCCGAATGCCAGCGACAGGCCGGTGACGGTGATGATGATAACCGAGACGATCTTCGCGACCGGTCCCTGGACCGATTCGAGGATGGAGTTGAGCGGGGTCTCCCACGGCATGTTCGAGCCTGCCGCGTAGGCGGGGGTGGTGAGGATGAAGCTGGTGATCAGCCCGGACACGACGCCGAAAGGGCGGCGCAGCCGGTTGGGGAGTAGGTTCATCATGGGCGGTCTCCTGGGGGCTTGAGGTTGTCGGGGGCGGAAATGGCGGAGGTCAGGACGTAGTCGCCGCTGCTGGAGAGGCCGCAGACCAAAGCGAGGTCGGCGAGGTGGCGTTGCGAGCCACGCCCGGCCAGCACGGCGATGACGTTGATCGTCTCGGCGATCATCGCCCGCGGCACGGTGATGACGGCTTCCTGGATGAGCTGTTCGAGACGGCGCAGCGCGCCGAGCGCTGAACCGGCGTGGATGGTGCCGATGCCGCCGGGGTGACCGGTGCCCCAGGCTTTCAGGAGGTCGAGGGCTTCCGCGCCGCGCACTTCGCCGATGGGGATACGGTCCGGCCGCAGGCGGAGCGAGGAGCGCACGAGGTCGGACAGCGAGGCGACGCCGTCCTTGGTGCGCAGCGCCACCAGGTTGGGCGCGGCGCATTGCAGTTCGCGGGTATCCTCGATCAGCACCACGCGATCGGTGGTTTTTGCCACTTCGGCGAGCAGGGCATTGGTGAGCGTGGTCTTGCCGGTGGAGGTGCCGCCCGCGACGAGGATGTTGCGCCGGTCGGCGACGGCGATACGCAACATCGCCGCCTGGTCGGCGGTCATGATGCCGGTGGCGACGTAATTCTCCAGCGTGAAGACGGCGATTGCGGGCTTGCGAATAGCAAAGGCGGGGGCCGCGACCACGGGCGGCAACAGACCCTCAAAGCGTTCGCCTGTTTCTGGGAGCTCGGCGGAGACGCGCGGTGCGCCGGGGTGGACCTCGGCGCCGACATGGTGGGCGACTAGGCGGACGATACGCTCGCCATCGGCGGCGGACATTTTCTGGCCGGTGTCTTCCAGGCCGCCGGATAACCGGTCGATCCACAACCGCCCGTCCGGGTTGAGCATCACCTCGACGATCGTGGCGTCTTCGAGGAAGACGGCAATTGCCGGGCCAAGCGCGGTGCGCAACATACGGGCACCGCGTGAAACCCTCTCCGATTGTGATCTGTGAAGTGTCATCTCCATCCCCGTTCACCGGGACCGCAAGGGGCGGCCCAGGGCAACGGATGATTAGAAAAGGCAGGAAACTTGGCGGCGCAACAACGTTATGAGAGGCGTAGGGCGCTGGCGTAGGAAGACAGGGGAATGGCGGAAGTAGTGGTTGGGCAAGCAATGCCGGCGATCCCAGCCGCTGCGGGTGCTTTGGTTGGAAGCGGAACGCAGGACATTCGAACCCTAGACGGCAACTCCGCGCCCATACTGGTCATTTGGAGGCGGAATTGCGGTGCCAGAAAGAAGTCATTGATTTGGGATATTTGGCGCAGCCAGAAGCATGCGGCAGCGGTGGAGGAAAACCGAAGCTACTGCTTTGATGATTTCGCCAATGTCTGTCCAACACATGGTTGCTGTCTCCCACTGGACCGGCTCACTCGCCAACCGCTATGGTTGTCCAGCGTTTCGCGACTGCACGCGTAACGGCTACAGGGCGCCATGACCATGCTGAGACCAATCTCGCACACTGACATCGAGCGGCTGTTCGACCGCCTAGCCAACGACACGGTGGATGAGGCGCTGCGGGAGCGTCTCAAGTGCCAAGGTCAATTTATCAAAGGTGGCGGGCTGCAGGCATCTCGCTATCCGATAACGGTGGACGACACCACACGTAGGATCCTTCGCAAGGGCATTTCCGCTTCCATGCAGCTCCTTACGAACATCGTGGCACGGAACGACACTCCTTACGAGCATACCAAGGCGCTGGCGCTAAACCGCATAACCAATATGGCACATCAGCTCGCCAATCTGGTCGACGAGGCCAATCGTCAGATGCCGACCCTGGATATGAACAAGGTCCGCGCGGAATATTTGACGATTGTTAACGATGGTATCAGCGACTTCGAGGTTGGAATGATTGACGGAAAGCCAGCCAAGCCCTCGCAAAACCTGATCTTCAATGTCGGCGGGGACATCTTCGGGAACGTGCAGATTGCGGGCGATGGCGCGCACCAGGCCATCAGCCAGGCCAAGGTCGAGCAGCACATCGACCTTCTCGCCCTCGCCGATGAGCTGGGGAAGTTGCGTGTCGCCCTGCGCCGCCTCGATACGGATGCCTCTCAGGACATAGCGATCGGCAAGATCGCTGAGGCCGAGATTGCCGCCAAGTCGCAGGACGGTGAGAGGTCCCGCACGTCCCTCGCCGAGATCGGCAAGGGCGCCGCTGACTGGATGCTCGGCACCGCGAAAGAGATCGGTACCAAGATCCTGGTGGAGTACCTCGAAAAGAAATACGGTCTTTAACAGCGGCACTGTGTTTGCTACGGTCGCCACGTTCAACCACGAGGACATTCGGCCAGCGCGCCTTACGCGCCGGAAAAAACGACCTGTTTGTGCAAAAGGAGCTTCTTTGGCACCCCAGGCAGGCCACCAGCAGGATGGTCCTTGGCGACTCTTCCAGGGCAGCAACCAAAAAGAGTAACAAATTTCAGCCAGAAGTGCTTTTGGGGTAACGGCAATCAAAAGCGATGCGCGTCACCTAGCGTCTCGGCAGCTTCCGGCCCCAGCCACGACCTGCCGTTCTGCTTCGCGCCCATAGTGGTCGTTCGTACGTCTCGTTCGGCGTCCAGAAAGCCGACGGTAAGTAGGGACAGCACCTACCTCATGCGAGACTTAAGGGCTTCGCAGACCGCTTGGTCATAAGCGATGATGCCTTTAACGATGGTCGCTAAATCGGTGTCTACGGCGGTCAAGGTGTCCGTTCGCCGAACCTTAAATTTGTGTGCTACGTCACCCCGCTTTGCACCGAAAACATGCAGATTATTCATCAATACCAAGTCAACGGTTGCAGGATCTACACCAATCGGTACGAGAATCTTTCTCTGATCTCGATTCACAATTCCGTTGTTGGAGCTCACGACCACGCGATATCTATTGAACGCCTCTTTGGAGAATTCATCGATATTCGATGACAATTCTGCCGTCAGTTTCGCCTTGCTCTTGTCTGGGAGGTCATCGATGAGTTTCGAAGAGATGAGGGCTACCAGAGTTTTTGTTATTATGCCTGAGTTTGCGTATGTCGCGCGAGCTGCCTGCGCGGCAGATAGCCCCAATTCTTCAATATATTGCTCCAGGGCAGAGTGGCAAAGCAGTATATAAGCTTGCAACTTTAAATGTTGCAAATCGGTTTCGCAGCCAAGTTTATTTATACCGCCGGTTATCAGCTTGGCTTTCTTAAGAGAGCCAACCAAAGCTCGGTAGTGCGGTGTTGGTGACCTCATTTGATGTTAGGAAACGTCACTTGGTTTGATGTTAGGAAGCGGCACTTGGACGCCAGCTTTCGTTCTCACCATGTCGTACCAGATGTTGAATCTGGTGCGAGTAGCGTCCGGAGACTTGGTTGTCGTCTCTACTGATTTCACAAACTCCGGGTTTTGCCTGCATACGCTCTCGTAGAGTTGCTTCATGGCGCCGGGATTATTGCCAACCCATATCCGAACATCATGGTACGAGAGGGCGCCTACCAACACGTCAAAGACCGCTCGATTGAATCTAGTCTCGTACTCACCTCCCGAATACTTTCTGCAAAAGTATCGTTCTCCAAATTCTTCTAGTCCCACATTAATAGCTTCATTCATCTGCGATAGAAGGGCTTGATACTGATTTTCTTGCTGGAGGTCGGCAGAGAAATCCGCATTCTTACTTCTGCAGAACTCATCGAGGAATAGTTTCAGATCGCCGGCATACTGCGTTTGCTGATCTCTGAAGGCGAGATAACGGATAGTAAGCTCGACATCGGACATTCGCGCATCGGGCTGGCGTTTCCGTAGCAAATGGTGAATGGGCCCGATTGTTTCTGTCCACAATATGATGAACTTCAAAAAGTCGCCGGGCAACAACGACATGCGGAGTTCCATTGGTGAAAGCTTCACACTGCCAGAATTCAGCCTGTAGAAAATTTCATACAGGACCGACTCGCTTTCCCAACCTCGAAGCACCGTGGTGCGAAGGGGCTCATTGCGCAGCCTATCGGCCCAGTCGCCATTGTTCTGAAGGTCATTCCAATTCATGTCTTTGAGGTCGGTGAGTATGCGTAGCCCCTTGAGCTTGAAGGCCCGGCCATCTGAGAATTTGCCGTCTATGAATTCTTTTATCGTGGTGAGGCGCTGCTTGCCGTCAAGAACCAAGAAAGCGTTCTTCTGGCCTGCTTTTGAAGCGAGTAGTATCTGGGGGATTGGTATGCCCAGTAGCAGAGACTCAATGAACTGAGACTTTGCCTTGACCGGCCAAACGTTCCGTCGTTGATATGCCGGATCGAGTTGAAGTTGCTTCCCTATTAGTTCGTAGATCGTGCTGACGGTCCAGTCGCTGGGCGCAATTACCAGCCGCTCGAAATCCTGAGCAGCAACTCGGATGTCTTCTTCATTTTCAACCGCCGCATCATCCTCAAACTGGTCACGGTCTTCCCATGAGATCTCGGATTTGTTTGTAGTCATTGACCATACCTCGTTTCCAGTTAGCTTGCTGATGGCGCAGCCGTTGTCAAGCTACCGAGATTGAGCCACCCTTGGCACTTCCTGGCTAATACAATAGCAGATTTCCCGCGCAGTTTCGCAAGAAGCGGACAGTCCGCAACCGGCCCCTCAAGGCCCGCGGCCGGCTGTGTGCAATTACACCTCGTTCAGCTATTCTGGGCCGCATGTCCAGCCTGATTCCCCCGGGGGCTAGAACCTCGCCGGCAACCGCCCGCAACTGCGGTCCGATCCTAGCGGTGCTGAAGCCGCGCCTGCCGAATGAGGGACGCGTGCTTGAAATTGCCGCGGGCGCTGGCGAGCACGCTGTCTTCATCGCCGCAGCCTTACCTCACCTGAAATGGCAACCGACTGACCACGATCCCGGTGCCCTTGCCAGTATAGCAGCTTGGCGCAACCACACATCGCTGCCCAACCTGTTGCCCCCATTACAGCTCGACGCTTCCCATCCGGACGCATGGCCGGTTGATCGGACCGATGCCATCGTCAATATCAACATGATTCACATCTCGCCCTGGACGACAACCGTAGGGCTGATGACTGGAGCAGGCCGCTTGCTGCGGACCGGCGGAATGCTCTTCCTCTATGGCCCTTATATAGAGCCCGACGTTGACACAGCACCAAGCAACCTGGCATTCGACCTTGATCTCAAGGCGCGCAACGCGGCTTGGGGGCTTCGCCGTCTAGACGAGGTTGCAGCACTCGCCGCCGAGAATCACCTTGAGCTGTCCGAGAGGCTCGCCATGCCAGCAAATAACCTGGCCCTCATCTTTCGCAGGACATAAGAGCAGACGGAGATAAAACGCTCCCGCACACCTTAAAAATGGCTAGATACGGCGCTATCCTGGCCAGGAACAACTCAACGAAGGCACGAGACAATGGAGCGGGATTTCTGGCTCGCGCGATGGCAAAACAACCAGATCGGCTTTCACGAGAGTACACCGAACACGCTGCTCGTGGCTCACTTCGCGGCCCTGGGCATACCAGCGGGCGGACGTATCTTCGTCCCGCTCTGCGGCAAAAGCCAAGACATGCATTGGCTTCGCGCTCAGGGCTATACGGTTGTCGGCGCCGAGCTCAGCCGGCTGGCAGTGGAACAATTCTTTGCTGAATTAGGGCTTGCGCCGGTGGTCACGCCGGCCGGGCGACTAGAGCGTTTCGAGGCAGATGGCGTGGCACTGCTTGTCGGCGATATTTTCGATCTGGATCAGGATGTACTGGGCGTGGTCGATGCCGTCTACGACCGCGCCGCTCTGGTTGCTTTACCGGCACCGCTCCGCGAGCGCTACGCCGCCCATCTTGCCGAATTAACCAGCGCCGCCCCGCAACTGCTGGTGACGTTTGAATATGACCAAACGCGCCAGGCAGGACCGCCATTTTCTGTGCCAGAAGCAGAAGTGCGGGCACATTACGGCGCCACATACAGCTTGGTCCGCGCCGAGATCCGCGAGGTACTAGGTGGCCTCAAGGGAACCTGCCCAGCGCAAGAAAGCGTCTGGCTGATAAATAAGCCGAGCCCTGGCGGATAAGCCGCCAAGCATAATTTGCTAAAGGAAGGGGCGCGATCCGGCGCGGGTCGGATCCGCATCAGAGCGCCGCCTTAGCTGTGTATCCTCTTTCCTGCCTAGAACTGGCTACCGGCCAGGCAGCGCCAAGTCCGTCATAGCCGGCTCGGAACCACGTTCCAGATAGCGGACCTTTCCGCAAGCTGCTCCAAAGGCCAGGTAGGGGACTTTGCCATCGGGCGGCTTCTGTCGGGGGTAACGAGGATAGCTGCTGTTTCCCCTCTTCGATCCGTGTTCGCTGAACGACAGCCCAGATAAGGGATGCGGTCCGTCCCCTCATCGGCGGCGACTACTGAGGCATTCGAGCGCGCACCTAGCTCACATGCGCAGCCACTGCCCCCAGTTCGAGGGGAATGAGCGCTGCAGTACCCTGCGCTCATAAATGCCTCTATTCCTGTCAAAGTTTGGCGCGGGAAGATATGTTTGCAGCAGTTCGTCCACGTATCTGATCCAGCCGTTGAGCTGTTCCGGATGAAGGGACTGGCTCACCTCCGTCCAACCGATGTCGCGGCAACCCCCGACGCACGCTTTACAGCCGTAGAGGTATTCGAGCAAATCTTTAGCGTTCAAGGCAACCAGCGCCATCGAGCCGCTGATCGCCCGGTCCTGCAGGATGTCTGTCTGGCACCTCATGCAGGGCAACGGCGAGTATTCCTCTTCCGATACATTCATGCAGTAGCGAACGCCGTTCGGCAGCCCGTACTTCTGTAGCACGTGAGCATGTAAATGTGGCAAGTGATCGCTGATAGTGCTCTTATCGTAGATCAGCATCGGCCGATTGGGAGCCTTCAAAGCGTCGATACGCGTCTGAAGGGCAGTAGAGAGGAAGGTCGAGTAGAAGCCGATAAATCCCTCGGCACTGTGCTGGATCATACGATCGAGAATCGACTCCTCGTCTGAAACCCCTACTGTCCTGCCCGACGGCAGGAAATGCTTGCAACTGACGAGATACTGCACTCCTTGTCTGCTAACGACAAAGTCACGCCCGGCATCGGGACCTCGCGACGGCGACGACAGCAGATTGTAACCGATGTCGTTCAGGAAGTCCGCAGCGAACCACTCCCACTCATCAGGTGACATTCCCAGGTAAAAACTATCATAAACGTTCATGACCGGCTCCAAGAACCTGCATAGCGCGCGATCGGAGTCGTGTCATGCTCCGTGCTCAACTCACTGCGTACAAAGCGGTCGGCGCTATGTCTAAAGCCGCCGCGTTGACGTTGCGAGGCCATCCGAGTCGCCCTTTCCGCGCCTCCTGCCGCCGGATCACCGCATCGATGCATAGAGTCTACCGCGCCAAGGGTGATGAAGATGGCCACCCAAACCTGTACGAGCGGTGATCACTAGGCCAAAAAATTCGACATCGGCCTAACGATGTGAGCGGTGCAACGGTAGCTGGCGGTCTGGCTTCGGGATCGTTGCGGGAGCGGCGGAACGGCAATATCTGGTCGACACGGGAATGGCAGCTTTGCTGGGCGCTCGCCACGAACCTGGGCCGCTTACGGCCCAGGTTCAGCCAGATGCCTCCTTCCGCTCAGCGCCCCATTATGGTCGTTCCTCCACGAAAGCAGCCGGTTGTTGATTTATGCAGCGTGCGACAATGGGAGCGGCTGCAAATGGTGGAAATGCTCGGCGCAGAAATTTGTACCCGGTCTTCAATTGTGCCACGGATAGCCTACCGATATCGATCCGAGGGGCGCCCGATATGTATTCGACACTACCGCTAAAACGCCTCGTGGCCTGGCTGGCGCTGCCACCGCTCGGCATATTCGTGCTGCTCGCGGTCCTAATGCATGCTTCGCAAAGTCTCTCAGAGGGCTGGTCTCTAGCCAATAAGGTACTCAGCGGCTGGTGCCTCTTCCTATTCGTGTTCGGTTCCGGCTCTCAATGGTGGAGGCCATGGCGGCTGTTCTGGCGAATCCCAGGAATTCAGCGACTCCTCTTCCCGGATTTAAACGGCAAATGGAAAGGCAAGACGCGTTCGAACTGGCCGTCGGTTAAGGCGATGTTCAATTCCTATGAGAAGCGCGAAAAGCCTGGACATGCCGGCCCGCTCGACCAGGTGCCGTTGCAGGACGACGACATCGAGCTCCAGATCACGGCATCCTTCTTTCGGCTTCGCGTCGAGGGAAAACTCAGCAACACCGGAGGTACTTCTCACTCCATCAGCGCGCAAGTGAACTGGAACGACCACCTCGAGCGTTTCGAGCTTGGCTACCTCTATAACCAGAACACGCCCACTCCGAGGCAGACGGACGAAGCCCTTCACCTTGGTGCCGCGTATCTCATCCTCGACATGGAAGCGAAAACCCTGAAAGGCGAATATTGGACGAAGCGGAGTTGGCGAAGCGGCCTCAACACCGCCGGGCTCCTCGAGGTGGCTAGGGTCTAACGTTCACGGCTGCACTGATCGGAGTGAGGTCGAAGCGAGTGCGGTCGTCATGCGGGGCGAGGACGAGCGCGGGCCCGTCTGGGAACGCGGCCGTGCCGACGATAGCGAACAGGAAGTTCTGAAGCTGATACACCACGCAGGGGGCGTGCTCGATTACAGGGTCTCACAGTTCTTAGTAATTTCCGAATCGGGGGGTAGTTGGTTATATTACACCTGATTAGGAGTCGGGCATGGCTAATCTTCTTAACCTCCACAGACTATTCAACCCACGTGACGGCTACCTTGGTCAACTTAAGGTGGCAGACGCTGACTGTGCAACGCTCACCCGAGCCCGGGAGATCATCCGTAAGACCCTAAAAGATGCGTTCCGCAACTGGGATCGATTTGTAGCAAAGGCCGACTTGTTTGAAGCGCATACCCTCCTGAAGGATGCTGACATCAAGTTCTCAGGACCGAAGTTTCGAATTCAGGGGAGCTTTGCATACCACACTGCAAATGATTGTCAGCGCCCGCCTCATCAGCAGATAGATCAGGATGATGGGATGTTTCTTCCTGTCAGTTTCATTGCGTCTAACGGTAACGCAAGCCCACGTATTACTGCCAAGGGTTACTTCAAGCTTGTCGAGGCGGCTCTCAAACCAGTTTGCGAGCGCGAGCAGTGGATCCTGAATCCAGCGCCTCTTAAAGGAAGCTGCGTTCGGATTGGCTTAAGCCAGCGCCTTCATCTCGACATTCCTCTCTTCGCGGTGAGCGATGAGACTTTCGAAAATCTTAGGGAATCGGTCATCAAGGCATTGATGACCAGAGATTCAGTTGCAGTGGAATCGGCGTCTAGCCGCGAAGACGATGAACTTCCCGAGGACGTATATAAAGCACTTCAAGGCAACGACATTGTGCTAGCCCACCGAGACGATGGGTGGGTTGGTTCGGACCCGCGGAGGCTAGAGGACTGGTTTAATGCAGCAATAGATACCTACGGTGATATCATCCGGCGCCTTAGCCGTGCTTTTAAAGGCTGGAGAGATGCCCATTGGGCCGAATGCGATTTAAGCTCGATTTGCATCATGGCGGCAGTCGTTAGGGCCGTGTCCAATCTTCACCCTTTCGAAGATAATCGTGACGATCTTTGCCTTCTGGCTGTTGGTAAAGAGATGGTGAAAATCTTTACCTCTCCAATTGAAAATCCAGCATTCCCAGGCGATCCAGAAAAATGCCTTTGCAAAGGGTGGACACCCGGATTCAGAGCCGAAATTCAAAATGCTTTGTCAGCAACCTGCGCGAACCTAGAACAGGCTCTATATAATACGATGCATAAAGGGCTTGCGCTTCGGTCTGCTCGGGCTGCCTTCGGTGGCCGCGTGCCTGAGGACGAAGGGCTTATCTCCTTTTCCAGCGTCGCGGCCTTCGTTCGCGTAGTGGCGCCAGTACGGCAGCCGAAACCTATGGTCCCCCGCACGACTTCTGGATGAACGCGACAAGCCCGTTTGTAGCTATTGCAGCCGCGCTGGCTGCAGACGGCTTTGAGGCAAACCTCAATATTAGAGGGGCAGTTTTCCGGGGCTCCATCATCGTGAATGGCTTCACACTGAAAATCTCTCTCCGATATTCAGACCTTACTCTCACCGAAGCACCTCGGACCTTTATCGAGAATCCAGAAATCCTTCCGCGAAAAGTTATTCCGCACCTTGATGATGAGAACGAGCTGTGCGTGGTTGATCGCGATAGATTTGTCGTTGACCGATATTCAGCACCCGCAGAGGCTAGAGGACTAGTCGTCAAGGCCGCACGGGTTATTGAACGTGGTCTTACGAAGCATGCGATCGAGGAAATCGCCCGAGAATTTCCTCAACATTGGAGCATGCAGGGGGTTAGCGTTGCGTTCGGCCGCTACCAAGGTCCTCTTGAACAGGCGGCTGACTCGGGGAACTTCGCCATTTGGCTGCCGAGCAAAAAGAAAAAGGGAAGCCGTTCAGGCTTTTGCGTGACCACCGACAGTCGCTTGTCATTTTTTGAGAATCAAAAGCGCCCATCGTCTCTTGGAGAAGTACTGGAGTGGGCCAGTGAGTGCGATGATAAACTTCCGTCAAAGATACTCCATGCCTTAGGTCAATGTAGCCCACTACCTGATCCGACTTGCTTCATTGTCGCCCCTAACGGGACGGTCGGCTTTGAGCTGCTCCTCTCAAAAAAAGGACCTTCCACGGCCAAAGCATTAGAACGTCCAGCAGCCTGGCAAAAGATTTTACGACTACCGCTCGGCAAAAATCTCCCAATAGCAAGAAAAAGAGGGCTACGAATGGATATCGACCATGTCCTTGGCCGCAATGGAAACGGGACACCACCTCTGTGGAGTAAGGACATCGTTCTCGTCGGGGCAGGCTCAATTGGGGGCTATTTAGCTCGTGCCCTTGGTCAATTAGGTGCAGGAAGAGGTCCGAGTGGCCGGCTTACGCTCATAGACGACGATGTGTTGAAGGCGACAAATATAGGCCGTCATAGTCTTGGCACCCCAGAGGTCGGAAAGCTAAAAGTGAATGCTTTGCGTGAACAAATTGAAGCCGATTTTCCAGGTGCTCGCGTCTGGTCTAGAAACGGTTTGGTGCAAACCCAGCAGCTTTTACTGAGCCAAGCGGATTTGGTGATTGAGGCCACCGGAGAGCGAGGCGTAAGTGAACTGCTGAACTCTTTGGTAATCGATGCCCGTATCCGTGGAAGCAGGTATCCGGCTGTCCTGTACACGTGGATTGAGGGAGCAGGAGCGGCGGTTCAAACATTTTTCGGCAGCGATCCCGAATTCGGATGCCTTCGGTGTCTGCACCCCGATTTCGTGCAGCCAAGCCGGTTCTCAGCGCTAAAGGACGAAGGCAACGTTGAGCTAATGGGCGGATGCGGCGAGGCATTTTTCATGCCGTACGGCCCATCTGCGCCCATGATGGCCGCTTCCCTCGCTACCCAGCATATTTACGATTGGGTTCAAGGAAACGCACGGCCAGTGTTGCGTACAGTTAGGCTCAATCTCCATCAGACAAGGGAGGTGAAGCCTTCAAATCCACGCCGGGCCGCTTCTTGTCCTGCGTGTAGCTCCCATGGCAATTGAACGCAATTTGGTTGTGCCCCGTAGGCTTTTGACCGACATGAACAAATCGAGGTCCATGTTTCTTCCCTGCGAAACAGGAGGCTTTTTGATGGGGCTGCGTAGAGGGGAGCATTTCGAGGTCACGGCGGCCACATATCCAGGGGCTAAGGATATATCGACGCCGTATAGCTTCTCTCGATTAGATGAACGCCATGCTCAGGATATACAAAACGCGTGGGAATCACACGAGAGTTTTGTGACTCTTATCGGCGACTGGCATTCTCATCCAACGGGCAACGGTAGCCCTTCAAGCAAAGATCGACGGTCATGGCGATCGCTGCTGAATAGCGGCCTAGTAGACTGCATCGGCATTATCCTCGGCGACACAGAAGTGCCTCGCTTTTTCTACACTTCTCATGGCTATGCCGGCATAAAACAGATTGAATGGTCGCTACGCGCTCATGATGAGAATGATTTGGTTTTGTCGATAAAATTATAGATAAACTATTCTTTGACTATCTGCTCTCGAACAGCTTAAATAAAATCGGCTTCAGTGTATCGACAATTTGATTGGCTCAACTGCCGTCCCTGGGCAGGCATCCGGCGGATGGCCGCTATTTGAGTTTTTAACCTGGAAGCGAACCGGCAGTTTACGGCCCATTCCTGTCGGTTTCGTTGCAATTCTGGAGGGCCGGCTGACGTTTCTCCAAGCACTATAGATTTCCCGATGGCGTCTGAATTTGTTCAAACTCTTCGGAGATCTCGAGCGCCAGACTTTGCCCCTTCTCCATTCGCCGTCCCAGCGCCTCGACAAAACCTTTATACCGCCTATTGCCACTTGCCTGCGCGGCGGTGAGGGCTGAGTCCGGCAAGGGCGGCGTGGCCGTCAACCAAAAACGAACGAATAGCGCCAGCGCCTCGTTTGAAATTTTGACGTGATGTTCCAGCCGTTCCAATTGGCGGATCTGGCGATCGAGCCTCCGGCTGATCGCAGCCTCCAGCCGTTCTGACCCGTCCGGCGATAGGAACGAGGCCAAGGCAGCTTCAACAATCAATGCCTGAGATAGACGCTTGCGTCCCGCATAATCGGCGAGTTGGGCGGAGAGTGCTGGTGGCAGACGGAAGGTATGCTTGATGCGCATCGGGTTCCCTCACAGGCCAAGATCGTCGCCCGGATCGAGCGACGCCTGCCGGGCGAGGTTGCCCATCTGGCGGCGTAGCACTGCCAGGCGAACGATTTCTTCATCATCCTGATCCATGTCTTCCTCGAAGGCGAATTCCGATACTGGCGCTGGCTTCGTGGGTTCAATGTCCTCATATTCGGGAAGCTCGGGCTGCCGCCGGATGCCTGCATTGGCTGGATCGCCGTCGGCCTTGCGAGGTTGTTTGTTCTTTCCGGCTCCGGCTTTCCTTTCGTCGGCTGCCTCACTGATCGCCACCTTCGGTGGCGGAGGGAGTACGCTCCAGTCGTCGGATTGCGCGGCGGTCTTTGGGGAACCAAGAGTTGGCGGCCGGAGAACCCGTTCGGCGAACCGCTGGTCCTCGAAGTAGCGCGCCTTCTTCGCGCGGATTGGATGGGTGCCGGACATCATGACGATTTCGTCGCTGGGCGGAAGCTGCATGATTTCGCCCGGCGTCAGGAGCGGGCGGGCCGTCTCCTGGCGCGATACCATCAGATGGCCAAGCCAGGGTGAGAGGCGGTTGCCGGCATAGTTGCGCATCGCCCGCATTTCCGTGGCCGTGCCCAGCGCGTCGGAGACCCGCTTGGCGGTGCGCTCGTCATTGGTGGCGAAGCTGATGCGGACGTGGCAATTGTCGAGGATGGAATTGTTCAGGCCGTAGGCTTTCTCGATCTGGTTGAGGCTCTGGGCGATCAGGAACGCCTTCAGCCCATAGCCCGCCATGAAGGCCAGCGCGGACTCGAAGAAATCCAGCCGTCCCAGGGCGGGGAATTCGTCTAGCATGAGCAGTACGCGGTGCCGCCGGTTCTTCGGCGTCAATTCCTCGGTCAAGCGCCGGCCGATCTGGTTGAGGATCAGGCGGATGAGCGGTTTGGTGCGGCTGATATCGGATGGGGGCACGACGAGGTACAGCGTCGTTGGCCGCGGATCCGCGACCAGATCGGCGATGCGCCAGTCACAGCGGCGCGTGACCTGGGCGATGACCGGGTCGCGGTAGAGGCCAAGGAACGACATTGCGGTGGACAGCACGCCGGAGCGCTCGTTGTCGGATTTATTCAGCAACTCCCGCGCGGCGCTGGCGACGACGGGATGCGGGCCAGCCTCGCCGAGATGCCGGGTTTGCATCATCGCGTGCAGGGTGGATTCGATCGAGCGCCTGGGGTCGGACAGAAAATTAGTGACGCCAGAGAGCGTCTTGTCCGGTTCGGCGTAGAGGACGTGCAGGATCGAGCCGACGAGCAGACTGTGGCTGGTCTTTTCCCAGTGGTTGCGCTTGTCCAGGGAGCCCTCGGGGTCGACCAGCACGTCGGCGACGTTTTGCGCGTCCCGGACTTCCCATTCGCCGCGGCGCACCTCCAGCAGCGGATTATAGGCCGCTGAGTCGGCGTTGGTCGGGTCGAACAGAAACACATTGCCGAAGCCGGCCCGAAAGCCCGCGGTCAGCGTCCAGTTTTCGCCCTTGATGTCATGCACGATGGCGCTCTCGGGCCAGGCCAGTAGCGACGGCACCACCAGGCCCACGCCCTTGCCCGAACGGGTTGGCGCGAAACACAGCACATGCTCGGGGCCATCATGACGCAAATAGTCGCGCCCCAGCTTGCCGAGCAGCACGCCGTCTGGTGTGAGCAGCCCGGCGGCCCGAGCCTCGTCCCGGGTTGCCCAGCGGGCCGAACCGTAGGTGATGACCCTCTTTGCCTCCCGCGCCCGCCAGACCGACATGGCGATGGCGGCGATGATGGCGACGACAGTGCCGGAAGCCGCGATGTACGCCCCGTGAAGGAAGACGTTCGGGGCGTAGGCGTCATAGGCGAACCACCACCAGAAGAATGCCGGGGGCGGATAAATTGGCTTGCCCGCCAAGTGCCAGCATGGACTGCCTAGTTCCGGCTGAAAGCCGAGTTGCCAGGCGGTCCATTCGGTCGCGACCCAGATCGCCAGGATGACGATGCCGAACACGATGATGATCTGAAGCCAAAGGATTTTGGTGCCTGACATCGGCTTTCCACCATAGGGAACGGGGCAGTTCGGCAGCCTGCGGCGTTGATGGCAAGCCTGAACGGCGATGGGTCGCAGAAATGGCCGGAAAATCGTAGCATTCGGCGGCAGCCGTTGCGTCGTCTTCGATCTTGAATTGCCACCATTAAGGTGGTATATAGAGGTTGGAAAAGCGCCGCCCGACCTATGATTTGGCCGCTGTGAAGGCTGTCCTTGGCGCGATAGAGACGCTGGCGATTACGACGTCGGCGTTTCGTGACGCTTAGGCTTCGACCGCGCCAGTGTCGCCGAGGTGGTGCAGAGCATGGACCGGAAGATGTTCTTCAAGTCCATGACCACGATTAGGGATCATCGCGTGTGGCAGGATGTTTGTCACGTTCCCGCCCGCAGTTTGGTTCTGTACGTAAAGTTTCAGGCGGACGTCGTCACCGAATTCACGATGATGTCGTTCAAGGAGAAATAGGATTCCGGTCCAGATGCAAAAGCTTCCGTCCTCAATGGCGTCTCCGGAAACTGGGGAATTGCTGACTCGTGGCGTGCGGCCGTTCACTGTGTCGTATAAGGGGCATTCCGCGACCGTGGATTTGCCGGGCTACTATCCTGACGGCGAGGGAGACGGCGTGTATGTCGGAGATGACATGGCGGCGGCGGATGTGGCGCTCCGCGCCCTGAAAGAGCGCGTGGACGGCGTCCCGTCACCAGCGACAATCAAGCGGGTGCGGGCAAAGCTGAAGTTGTCGCAGCGCGCTGCTGGTGCTGTGTTCCGGGTCGGGCCCAGCGCATTCGACAAGTATGAGCGCGGGCTGATCGAACCGAGTGGGCCGACGATCCAGCTGATCACGCTGTTGGACCGGCATCCTGAGTTGATCGCGGATCTGCAAGGCGACGCGACGTAGGTTCAACGGAGCCAGGCTGACCTCAAAGCCCAAGCCCCCTTTGCCGGCCAAAGCTCCACTCCACGCCACCGCCTGGCAGCATGGTGCCAGACACATGCTGGCCGAGTTTTTGCTCCAGCGCCGGGCGCCAGGGCACGAGTTGGAAGCCAAGGCCGTCATCGATCATGGCGAAGCGACCCGAGGCCAGCGTCACGCGCTGGCGATAGATGCCGGTGACATAATTCCCCACCCCGGAAGGGGCATGCGTGAGGCCGGTCTCTGCGCCCAGCCGCTCGACCATGGCGTCGAGTTCGCGCTTACGCAGCGTCTCGATCAGACCGCGTGCGAAAACCACGCGCTCGCCATGGCGATGGGCAAGCCCCTCCTCGATCAAATGCTCGGCCCGACGCGCCATGGCGTCGCGGATATCCGCGCCGAAGCCTCCAGCCGTCGGCACGGGATCACGGGCGACGAGCTGCCGGTCGAGCCAGGTAGCGCCCGGCGCCGTTACCTGCGCTTGCAGGGAGAGGTCCGAGCGGGTGGCCAGCGAAAGGCGGCGCTTGCCCTTCGCATCCTCCCAGGCACGCAGTTCGACGATGGCGCCCGGATGCGCGTCGCCGGTCATGTCGATATCGGCGAAACGCAGATGGTGGGTGCGCCCATCGGTGCCCTCGATGATGGCGTAGGCGCTGCCCTGCAGCTCGTCGTGCAGCCCGCGCTCCACGAGCTTGCCGAGCACCGGGTCCGCGCCATCCCAGCCATGGATGGCGAAACTCGTCACGTCCGGGTTGCGGTCGCCCGTGGCCATCGCTCGGTGCATGGTTTTGATGATGTCGCCCCGGGTCGACAGCTCGCGCAGCATTTGCTCGGCACCCGGCTTGAGCGTCCAGCAGCCAGGGGCAACCGGCTCGGCCAGCCCCAGGCGTTCCAGCTTGATCGCCCGCCCGACAAGTAGCCGGCGTAGCTCCGGGTCAGGGCCGGTGGCGGCCGGACGGAGATCGGCGATGCCGCCACCATCATCGGCAAAATCGCGCAGCGCCCGGTCGAGGCCCGTCCAGCGTTCCGCCCCCACTTCCCTTTGGAGCGCCGCGCTGATTTCACGCTCAGTGCGCGGTCCCAGCTCCAGGCTGACGCGCTCCTCGGCACGGCCGCGGAAACCCCGGCTCATATAGTCGCGGCTGATGACCAGATCCTGGCCGTCATCGGCCCGGCCGCGCACCAGCACATGGATATGCGGGTTGTCGGTGTTCCAGTGATCGAGGGCGACCCAGTCGAGGCGGGTTCCGAGGTCGCGCTCGGCATCCGCCATCAGTTCGCGGGTGAAGGCGCTCAAGTCTTCCATCTCGCCGGCATCCTCGGGCGAGACGATGAAGCGGAAATGGTGCCGGTCGTCCGCACACCGCTCGGCGAACGACCTGACATCGGCGGTCTCCGAGGCGGCATCGAACATTTGTGCCCGCGTGCCGTCACGGGTGACGCCTTCGCGTTCGAGGTAGCCGATGTGCTGGGCCAGCGGTGCTGAGCGGAACTTCGCGCCGCCGTGTCGGACGATGCGCGCCTTGATGACGACGCGGCGCGTGGGCGAACGCAGCGAACGTGCAAGCGACGCGGCCCGGCCCCGCCCGAAGCGAGAGCCGACGCCGGTGGATCGGCGCGGCCCGCAGCCGCGGCCAGTGTGCCCGGCTCGTCTGGCGGCCTGCATGACCTCGCCGACGAAACTCTTCGGCTGGCCGCTGCGGCCGTGCCCGATGCGCCCTGGCCGGACATGCAGATCATCGTCACGGTTGCTCATTGTGGCGTTCGCCGGCAGGCCAGAAAAGCAAGCGGCGGCGCATTTATTGAGGGGTTGATTGATATTTTTGACGGTAGCGCCAGCTTGGCCCCGTGACCAGCGGCGCTGAAAACGCAATGAAACCAACCACATGCACCCCAGCCGACGGCGGTGCTTTTATCTGGCAATCGGCTGGCTGGTTTCCCGGATGCCTCAAGCCCGCCCCCTGAACACGCGATATTTCCCGCCAAGTCACGCGGAACCGCGATCCGGCTCATCGCGGCAGTGCTCCAAAAGTAATGGGTACGAACAGGCCATCTGATTGCGGCGCCAATGCGGTGACGTTCGCATTCGCCGCGTCGATGAATGGTCGCGCCGGTGCGTGATCAGCGACATAGAACGCAACTTTGGCTCCGCGCTGAACGACGCTGATTTCGGCATTCGCGTTGCCGTCGATGAACAGTGGCGCGTCCATCCAGATGAGCGGATCAGGCGCAGCAATGATGCGCGCGACTTGTACACCGCCGATCAGTGGCTCAAGCCGGGAGAGGTAAAGTTGCGTCTCTGCGGGCAATGGCTGGCCCGTCACGAGATGGTCGTTATAGCGCTCCGGCCCCGCATTATATGCTGCCAGAAATCCAGGCGCGCCGTAGAGATCATACATCTCACCCAGATACGCGGCACCGGCCATGATGTTGTCGTGCGGGTCAAACGGATCGGCGCCCAGACCGTATTCCTGGCGCAGTTGAGCGTATGTCTCGGGCATGATCTGCATGAGGCCGATGGCGCCCTTTGGCGACACTGCTTGCGCATTGCTGACACTCTCCACCTGTATGACAGAGCGCAGCCAGAGCGTGGGGACGTTAAACCGGCGAGAGGCTTCGTCGATGAATGCCGTGAAGGGATCGGGGGCTGAATTCGCTTCGGGACCGCTCACTGGCGGCGGCGTTTGCGCAATCGCCGAGACAGGGACAGACGCCAAAAGCACGGCAATGGCCGCCACGAAGACCGGTGCCTGCCCAACATTGCGCTGCCTTTCATGCTTCCCACCACCATGAGAAATGGCGCGCATCATACCCAAGACCCACATCATTGTGATCTCCTCGGAATCCAGAGTGGCGTTGCGCGGCCGATGATCGTCATGTCAGGAAGCGGCCCGAAATACCGGCCATCGAGGCTGTCGGGTACGCCAATGTTCAGCAGAAAAACTTCGTGCGGCGCGATTTTCTGACAGCCTTGCCAGACCGGTAGCGTCCTTTCGCGCGTGTCACGGTCCAACGCCTTGGCCTCCACCTTGCCGTCCACGGTAATCACGCGTCCGCGCCTGCACACCATCTGTCCCGGCAGTGCGGCGGCATGCTTGATGAGCGGCACGCCCATCGGTAGGTAGCGGCGTGCCGCCAGAAACCGCGCGAGCGGCGCTGGTGGCCTGACAATGAGCAACTGGCCCGCGCGCAACGGCCCAACTGGGTGCACAGCGTAGAGCCCGATGGGCACGCTGGCGCTGGCATTCCAGAGCAGCCATGGCGCCGGGTGGGCGCACCACGAGAATGCCAGCATGGATGCACCGAACAGCATGGCCAGGATGATGCTTCTGCGGGCCTTCATGCTTGCGCGCGCCTGCGTAGCAGCCAGGCGCGATGCTGCTTCAGTGTGTAAGGGCGTGGCGCCTCGCCCGATGTGAGCCGGTTATGGACGTGCCGCCAGTGCTCGGGTGAGGCATCGTCTGGCGCGACATTGAGGCGTTCAACATCGTCGATCGCGCGCAGGCCGGCTTCGACTTTTGGCCAGCCACTGAGGCGGAGTAAAATCTCGCCGCCGGGCTGCACATAGGGTACGGTTGAGCAAGGCTCTCCTGGTGCGACAGCGCGCAGGATGTCGATACGCGAGACAATAGTGCCGTAATCGTTTGACGCCCAGCGGACGAAGGCGAAGATGCTGCCCGGCGCGAAGCCGACCAGCCGGCGGCGGCGATCAATGATGCGATCTTCAACGGTTCGGCCAAAGCGGATCCAGCGCTCGACCCGCTTCTCGATCCAGGTCAGCTCAACCATGGTGAGATCGTTCATGGTGCGGCCCCGTTATCTTCGAGAAACTCGCGGGCGAGCAGATCGCGCAGCATGTCGGCAACCGTGATGCCGCGTTGAAAGGCGATGATTTTGATGCGTCCGCGTAGTGCCGGTGTGACGTCGATGGTCAGGCGGGCGGTAAAACCCTGATCCGCACTACGCTCGGCTTGTGGTTCCGGCGCGCGTATCCAGGTATCGGGGGCGGTCGGCCGCGTAACAAAGCCACGCTTCGAGTTGCGTCCGGTCATCGCGTGAGGCCTTCAATCTCGGTGGCGAGCGCCATGATTTCGCGCGCGGCCGCGCGGCCGGATTCCACCTCGAAGACAAGTTGGCCAATACGCGCGGCATCGGCGAAGGCAATGCGCTGGCCAATGCGTGCAGCGAGCACCGGAGGATCATGATCGGCCAACGCGTCCGCTGTTTCGCGCGCGATGATCGTGCGCGCGGCGCAGCGGTTCAGCACGAAACGGGCGCGGAGTTCGGGACGGAAGACGCGCGCTTCGCCGATGAGATGCAGCATCTCGCCAGACGCCCAACCGTCGAAGGGGGATGGTTGCGCCGGGACGAGGGCGAGGTCTGCGGCAAGCAGCGCCGAACGCATTAAGCCGGCGATGCGCGGCGGGCCGTCGATGACGACGTGGTCGATGTTGCGTGCAATTTCCGGCGCTTCACGGTGCAGCGTATCGCGCGCGAGGCCGATGACGCCAAAGAGTCTCGGGCCTTTCTCCTTTGCTCTTTGCTCGGACCAGTCCAGAGCCGAGCCCTGCGGGTCGGCGTCGATGACCGTGACGCGCTTCCCCTGCCGGGCCCAGGCGCCGGCCAGGTGCAGCGCCAGGGTGGTTTTGCCGACGCCACCTTTCTGGTTGAGGAACGCCGCGATCATGATCGCGCCTCCCCCTTCACGGAGAGCGCCGATGCGCAGTTATCCCCAAATGTGGATAACGCCGGTTCCGTTAGACAGATTCCGAAGGAATCTGAGTTAGTTAAGTTAAGGCGCCCGGAGAGCTGCAGAATTCCTTGGTTTTTTGAGGATTTTGGTCCCTGATAGCACGAGGATCCGGTCCCTGATGGCACGATACGCGCGGTCCCCGATAGCACGAGCGGATTCACAGCGTATCCCCAGATTTGAGGCGAATGGGGGCGTATTCAAACGCCGGCTGCGTGGATCGGGAGCCATAGCTGCGGAAGCTGACTGGGGTTGGCACAAAGCTAAATCGCTCCCCGCCGTGACGAAGGCGCTCGATGACCAGCCTGTAGCCGGGCAGCGGCTGGCGGCGCACGATGTCGCGCAGGTCATAGGCAAAATGTTTCAGCGGCGAGAGGCTGCCGGATTTGGCGTGAAGATGGGCGATATCGAATTGCCAGCCTTTGGCCTGACGCCCGCCATGCTTGCGCACGATGCGGTAGAGCCAGCGCTCTAGCCCGCCGCTCAAGGAAAAATAGGCCGGGTCGATGGTGAGCACGAGGGCGTTGTCGAGCACGGCGGCGTAGAACCAGTCGGGTAGGATCAACTGAACGCCAAGAGGGCGGCCAAGGTTGTCGGCCGTCTCCTTCCATTCGTTGATCCAGGAAAAGCGATGCCGGCGCCGCTCGGTTGTCTGGCGGATGGAGGTGGCGACCGTCGTGCTCTGTAGCCGGTCGAGGGCCGCCTTTAGCCGGCCATAGTCGCGCGCGCTGGTGCCGCGACCGGTGAAGGTCAGTATTTCGTAGGGCGTGGCCGCGATCAGGCGGGAGGTTTTCAGCCCCGCGTCCTGCGCCTCGACGATCTGGGACGCGGCCCAGATCAGGATGTCGGCGTCCCAGATGGTCGCCATGCCGTATTCCGGCACGGCTTCCACGCGGATGGTGATGGTGCCCGCCCGGAAATCAATCGGCGCCAAGCGCCTGGATTTTCCCAGGCTGAAGAACGGGTAGGCCATGAGATCTTGCACATCGCGGGGGGCCAGATCGCCCGGCAGGGCCTGGAACAATTCGAGTTGCTCACGCTCGGATGCGGGCCGCTGCGCTGGCGGTGGCGCGCTGTGCGGGGCCTTTGTCACGGTTCAACTCCGGCGCTGGGCGACAGTGCCATGCACCGGTCCGACCGGTACCATGCGTTTGGCGGGGAAAACGGTCCCGATACCGGGATCGGATGTTGATTGCTTTGCGCCGGTCGACACCCAGCTTTGCAGGTCATCGAGCGCGTAGACGACGCGCCCGCCGATCTTCCGGTATCGGGGGCCCGTTCCGTAGGTGCGGTGCTTCTCCAGCGTGCGGCCGGAGAGGCCGAGAAAACGCGCGGCTTCGGGTGTGCGCAGGTAGCGTGGCGGCATACCGGCCATTGGATCGGGCATGATCGAACCTCCGTGATCTTCCGTGTCGCCGCTGGCGGCTGCCGAGCGGGGAAGGTCACAATGGCGGCGTAGGATGGGCGGTGGGGATGACGATGTGGGTGGGTGGCGAGATCGTACCCCTGTAATTGGCACGGGCGAGCGATTGGGTGGCGGCTTGTGCTACAGCAATCGACCCGACCCAGCCATTGAACGGCTAGCTTGCCAATCCCCAGAGCAGACCCTGAGCGCGGCCGACTACTGGCGGCCCTGCGCCCATGGACGTCGTTCAGGAGCCTGATCGCAGCGCCCGAAAGATGGTGTATCGCGGCGGCTTGGGCTCGATATGAGATCGGGAGCCCATAGCCCCTTCATATAGGATGCAGATGAGGTCGAGACTGACCTCGAGCAACACTGGAAGGAGCGGCGACGATGGCGCATTTCGTGGGTCTGGATGTTTCGGTGAAGGAGACGGCGGTATGTGTCGTTGACCAAGCTGGTAAGGTTGTGATCGAGCAGAAGGTGGCCTCCGAGCCGGAGGACATCATCATGCTGCTCACATCGGTCGGCGCAGATTATGAGCGGATCGGGATCGAGGCCGGTCCGCTCTCGCAGTGGCTGGTCAACGGCTTGGCGAAGGCTGGCCTTCCGGTCATCTGTGTCGAGACACGGCATATGAAGTCGTTGCTGCAAGCTCAGAAGGTTAACAAGTCCGACCGGCACGATGCGCGCGGCATCGCGCAGATGATGCGTGTCGGTCTGTTCAAACCTGTACACGTCAAGACGCTGGAGAGTCAGGAGCAGCGGATGCTGCTGACTGCACGCAAGCTCGTCCAGCACAAAATGCTCGACGTCGAGTCCGATCTACGCGGCACGTTACGCAATTTTGGCCTGAAGGTTGGGGTCGTGAGCAAGGCCGGATTCGAAGCACGGATCCGCGAGCTTGTTGAAGGGTTGCCCCGGCTGGCGCGGATCGTCGAGCCGCTGCTCACCATTCGATCGGTGCTGTGCCGGGAGTTCAGTAAACTGGACAAGATGCTGCTCGATGCCGTCCGTCACGATCCCGTCTGCCGGCGCTTAATGACGGCCCCTGGCGTTGGTGCGGTTGTTGCCCTGACTTACCGAGCGACTGTCGATCAACCGCAGCGCTTCATTCACTCCAGGGCGGTGGGTGCCCATGCGGGACTTACGCCCCGGCGATACCAATCCGGAGAAATCGACTACGACGGCGGCATCTCCAAATCCGGCGATACCATGCTGCGGACCATGTTGTACGAGGCAGCTCAGGTCCTGCTGACACAGAGCCGCCGCTGGTCATGGCTCAAAGCGTGGGGCATCCGGGTGGCACAGCGCCGCGGAATGCGGCGAGCCATCGTCGCCGTCGCCAGGCGCCTGGCCGTCATCCTCCACCGCATGTGGATGGACGGGACCGATTTCCGCTGGGGCAGCGAACCCAACGCTGTCACTTTGCCCGCCTAATCATCATCTTCGAACGGGAGTTCCAACCGGTTCTGCCTCGGCAGGAAGAGGTCCTCACGGGGACGAGGGTGGCGTGAGATCGTAATGACTGCAGCCTCACTGCCCACGGCGGCGAAGGCGCCTGAAAGATTGATCCACGCTATCTTTCTTAACCCATCATGGGGCGACCGCAGCGTCGACCCCGAAGAGAAGCACGAGCCTCGTGTGGCACGACCTCATGACTAAAAAATAACGACCTGAACCCGTACAGCTTATCCCACGATCGAAGGGCCTTTGGCATCAGCACCCCTACCAGCCTCAATGCTGGTAGAAGATTACGTGCGCCGCTTGACACAGGCCGCGATAGAGAAGCGGTCATTGATTCAGGTCGTTTGGCTGAGGCCTGACCCGAGCGGCCCGGAAGCACGCTGGCCGGGGCTCGAAATGGACGCTGACCCGATTGGGACCTTCGCCGCCCCGATTCGGACCTTCGGATCTTGCTGCTTCGGTAGGGTCCGCCGCTGCGATCGAAAAGAAATTCTGACTACCAGTCATCCACTTTATGCTGCTGAATACCATTAGATATGGTACTAATTGCTCAATAGGCGGAGAAAAGGTAGCCGAAAAATGCCAAAAATACTCAAGCTAAATGGATCGCACGAATCTATCTGTGATATCGTATTCATCCATGGGCTTGATGGAGACATTAGGCAAACTTGGTGCCCAGAAAAGAAGACCATTGAAGAGTCATGGCCTCAGTGGATTGCTGATGAAATTCCAGAAGCCACCGTTTGGTCTGTCGGCTACGACGCAGCTTCGTCGGAATGGCTGGGGCATAGTATGCCGATTGTGAATCGAGCGACGAGCCTACTTAGTCTGTTCGAGATTCACGGCATTGGAAAGCGCCCAGTCGCCTTAATTGGCCACAGCATGGGAGGACTGCTGATCAAACAAATGCTTCGGCATGCCGATGGCTATGGCCACAGTGATTGGAACTCATTTGCAACGAATTTGAATCTAGTTATTTTTGTCGCCACACCGCACCACGGTTCCGCGATTCCAAGCTTTCTTGACTCGCTCAGGATAGTGTTGCGCCCGTCGGCTTCTGTCAACGACCTAAAAGCACACTCCCCCGCTCTGTCGGATCTGAATAATTGGTTCCGCGCATTTGTTCAGAAAACGGAGATTGGAGTCGTATCGTTTCACGAAGAATTGAAGACATCAAGTATTATGGTTGTAGATGCCACCAGCGCAGATTTCGGATATCCTGGTATCATCTCCCGACCGATAAAGGCCAGCCATATTCAGATTTGCAAACCTGCCAGCATAGAGGATGATATAGTTAAGTATAGCATGATGCGCCTTAAGGCTTTTGTTAATAAATTGAAAATTGCCTCTACAGTCGTCATACCCGGCGCTTCATCAATAGGGCTCACTTATTCCAAGACCACAGAGGTGGATGACAGGTGTCTCGAGCACGTCCTCAACACAAAACAGCCGTGCGAGATTTTCTATTACGAAAATATTGCCAGTACGATCAATCTTCTCGATAGCTATGCCCGGGATCCTGATCCGTTTCTGCGGAAAATTCCGTATCTGCGTAAAATGCAGGATGACAAAACACGAAGAACTGCGGCTGCGAACTTCGAGTTGGGTATCCATGAAAATAATGACGCAGTGCAACAAATAATCAACCAAAACAGAACCGCGCTCGCCAGTTTCATTGCGAGGCTTCAATCTGACTCGGTTTCGACTGATTTAGCACGGCGTGCTTTGAAGGCATTCGGAACTTTTGCGGCTCTGCGCCTGATTGTACGCCTTCAAAGATTTTATGACATAGTGGACGACAAGGTGATTCTTTTTTTCCAAAGTTACGAATTTGCAGAAAACGGTCCTTACGGCTCGTTCGAGCTTGTCCCGCAACGAAGTGCAACCGGAAAGAGGGTGTGGGGGTATTGGTACTATATCCGCGCTAGAGTTGGGCCAAATCCAGGTGGAGAGGACTATGCCAAGGCAACAATCCCACTTTCTATTGCGCGTCGTTTATTTAAGGATAATATTAGAGGAGATGCAGACACATTTTATACATGGGGTCTTCCACAATTTCTCATATTCGGAGGACCCGATTATATTGATGGTTTTCAGCTTAAAAGTTGGATGATCATTTTAATGGCCGATAGTTTCGGAAAAGAGTGGCAGGAAAGATATGAAGAAGATCCTTGGAAAGAGCTAGTCGAGTAAAGGCGGTACGACTATATGGCTGGTCCGTCCCTGTCTGCCTGAATTAAGACAGCACCCAGAGCGATCTGCTTGACCGTCCGTCACATCTTTATCCGGCTTTGTACCAAGGATTTGGAACTCGATGTTTGACACCCTGACACCCTGGGCCGTTGCTTGCCGCAGAAACTCCCGTTTGAAACCCTTGGCCCTTTCAGCTCCACCTCACCACACCCATGCAGCTAACGACGACGCGAGCCGCTGCCTGACGGCACCGACGCGACTTTCCGCTCTTGCAGATAAAACGCCAAAGAGCTGCCATTCCGCTTCCGGCCCGTCACTGCTGCCTTGCGCCCGGGCTGGCCTCTTGCCGTAAAGGTCACTCGACACGCCGAGTGGCATGGCGGAGAAGTTTAAAGATGCTCGCGTCGGCGCACTGCGCCACGTTGAAGCGCAGGAATCGCCCGGCCGTCTGCGCCGGGCTGAACACGTTGCCGGGCGCCAGCACGATGTTCTCCGCCATGGCCCGCCGGGCGATGTCCGCCGCATCCAGCCCATTGGGCAGTTCACACCACAGGAACAGCCCTGCACGCGGCTCTACCCAGGGCGTCAACCCCACATCGCGCAGCCGGGCCCCGGCTTGGCTCATGGCACTGGCCAGCCTGGGGCGCAGGCTCTCCACATGTTTGCGGTAGGTGCCGTCCTGCAGAACCGCCAGCAACAGCTCCGCCGAGAGCCGCCCGCCGGCGAATGAGGTGGCGATTTTGAGGTCCGTCAGGCCCTCGATCCAGTCCGCCCTTGCGGCGATGTAACCACAGCGCAGTGAGGCCGAGAGCGTCTTGGAGAAGCTGCCGATCTGCACCACCCGCTCCAGCCCATCAAAGGCGGCGAGGCGCGGTGAGGGCTCGACCTCGAAATCGGCGAAGATGTCGTCCTCAATGATGATGAGATCGTGCTGCTCGGCGAGCTTGAGCACCCGGTGCGCGGTGAGCGCCGAGAGGGAGGCGCCGGTGGGGTTATGCACGGCGGCATTGGTGATGTAGAGGCGCGGCTTTTCTGCCACCAGCACCTGCGCGAAGGCAGCAACATCCGGCCCGGTGGGAGTGTACGGCACGCTAACCACCCGCACCCGGTGCGCCCGCAACAGGGCGCGGAAATTGAAATAGCACGGGTCGTCCACCAGCACGGTATCGCCCGGTTCCAGCAGGAAGCGGCAGAGCAGATCGACCGCATGAGTGCCGGATTCGGTGAGCAGAATTTGCCCCGGTGCGGCTGGTACGCCAAAACCCGCCAGCCGCCGGGCCAGATGCTCCCGCAGCGGCGCCAGCCCCAGCGGGTTGCCATAGTCGGTCAGCGCCACCGCCTCGGAGCGGGCCAGACCGCGCAGGGCGCGACGCAGACTGGCCTCGGGCATCCAGCTGGGCGGAAGCCAGCCGCAGCCGGGTTTCAGCGTATTATCCGCGGTTTCCAGCGATTGGCGGGAGACCCAGAGCGGGTCTACCGCGCGGTCTAGCTTGGGCCCGGTGTCAGCCAAGCTGAGCGGTGGCAGATGCCCGGCCACATAGAAGCCGGAGCCGCGCCGGGACTGGATGATGCCTTCCGCCGCCAGCCGGTCGTAAGCCTCGACCACGGTGGTCTTGGAAATCTTCCGCGCCTCGGCGAGGGTGCGGATGGAGGGCAGCCTGGTGCCCGCCACCAGACGCCGCGCGGCAATGCGGCTGCGCATCTCCTGCACCAGTTGCGCGACCAGCGTGCCTTCGGCCTGGGCCATCCGTACCTCCACATGCACCAGTACAGTTCAGTAAAATTGTAATTGATTATGCCTGGATGCAGCGCGCTGTCCACCGCACAAAACCAGCATCTTTTGTGGGGATGTGGAGCATGGAGAGATCGGCGAGCGGCTGGGTGAACGGTGCATTTGGGGTGATTATCTTCAGCGGTTCGATGCCCGCGACCCGAGCGGCCCTGGCGGGGTTCGACCCAGTTTTCCTCACCGTGGCACGGGCGGCGCTGGCAGGGCTGCTGGCGCTTGGCCTGCTGCTCGCCTTCCGGCAACCACGCCCGGCGCGGGGCGACCTTGCTTCCCTCGCCGTGGTGGCGCTGGGCGTGGTGCTGGGATTTCCGCTACTTTCTGCCCTGGCGCTGCGCCATATCAACGCCGCTCAGTCGCAGATCTTCCTGGGGCTGCTGCCGCTCTGCACGGCCCTATTCGGCGTACTGCGCGGTGGCGAGCGTCCGCATCACCGTTTCTGGCTCTGTGCCGGGCTGGGCAGTGCCTGCGTCATTGGAGTAGCGCTGCGCCATGGGGCGGGGCTTCCGGGCATTGGCGTGGCGCTGATGCTGAGCGCGATCATCGTGTGTGGGCTTGGCTATGCGGAAGGAGCGAAACTCTCGCGGCGGCTGGGCGGCTGGCAGGTGATCTCCTGGGCGCTGGTGCTGGCGTTGCCGCTCATGTTGGCGGCAAGCCTGTTCACCTGTCCCACCTCCTTGACGCAGGTTACGGGCAGCGCCTGGGCAGGGCTGGCTTATGTCTCTGCCTTCAGCATGCTGCTCGGCTTCGTGTTCTGGTACCGGGGCCTGGCACTGGGCGGCATCGCCGCGGTCGGGCAACTGCAACTGCTGCAGCCGGCGCTGGGCCTCGCCGCCTCTGCCCTGCTGCTGCACGAGACCGTGCCACCCGCCATGCTTGCGGTCACCGCCGCCATCATCCTCTGCGTCGCGGGGGCTAAGCGGTTCGTGTGACAGAGAACAGGCGCCGTCGAGCACCTTAGCCGCATAAAGGGCGTCCAGAACGTCAAGACGGACATGCTTAGCCAGACGGTCAAGCGTATGTCAGAATTGCCACTCTAAAAAACGGAGCATCGCCATGCAGCGTGCCTACAAAGTCGTCGACGTATTCACCAGCACGCCTCTTTTGGGCAATCCCGTAGCCGTCGTGCTCGACGCCGAGGGCCTGGATACGGAAGCGATGCAGCGCATCGCCCACTGGACCAACCTTTCCGAGACGACCTTCCTGCTGCCGCCAACCAATGCGGAAGCCGATTACCGCCTGCGGATATTCACGCCGCGCAGCGAACTGCCCTTCGCCGGGCACCCCACGCTTGGCAGCGCCTACGCGGCGCTGGAGGCTGAGCGCATTGCGCCACGTGACGGGAGGCTGGTGCAGGAGTGCGGCGTTGGACTTGTCCACATCACGGTCAAAGATACGGGTCGTTTGGCGCTCGGCCTGCCGCCAGCCGCGTTGCGGACGCTCACGCCGGGCGAGGTAGATGAATTGGAAGCCGTACTCGGTCAGCCGGTTCTAAGAGACGTGCCGCCCGCCCTCGTCAATGTCGGCGTGGTTTGGGTTGTGGCGCAGGTGCCGAGTGCGGCGCATCTCCTTGCCTTGGAGCCCGACCTCGCCCATTCGGCCGCATTCGAGCGTAAGCTCGGCGCGACGGGAATTTCGCTGTTCGGTGCACATGAGGGCGGCGATACCGAGATCGAGGTGCGCTCCTTCGCGCCATCCGATGGCATCGATGAAGATCCGGTGTGCGGCAGCGGCAATGGCAGCATCGCGGTGTTCCGGCGGGATCGGGGCCAGTTGCCTGCCACCGGCACCAGCTACGTGGCCGCGCAGGGGCGCTGCGTCGGCCGTGATGGGCGCGTCTTGGTGACGGTGGATGCCGCTGGTCAAGTCAGCCTGGGCGGCACCTGCATAACATGCGTTGATGGCACGCTATCCTGCTGATGGCTCACGAACCTGGGCAACCCACACCCGAACGGCTGCAAAGGTTCGGATCACGTTTGTCAGAGGCTCGACGACCCAATGGCGGCTTTTCTTAATCTTTACTCATAAGCGGTCGGTCTCCAGACGGCCCAGATCAGATAAGCTCATAAAGTTCACTGCTCATCAGGCACCTCCTGTTATTGTCGGACAGAAATGTCGCCCTCATCGAGTTTTGAGCCTCTGGCAACAATGGCAACGGCATCGTCGTTCAGCGGACGTTGCAACGCGGCCGCTTCGCCCCATGGCGCGCACATCCAGACATCCATTTCTTCAGCCGTGGTGAGGATTACCGGCATGGCCTTCGGATGAATGCGACCAACAATGCCATTGGCTTCGGTCGTCAGAAATCCGTAGAGCTTGTGTTCACCTTCGACCGGCTCGGCTTTGGTTCCACGTGTGCCATGCCACAGCGTCCAGATACCCGCGAAGGCGAACAGCGGCCGACTTTTATCCAGGGCGAACCATATGGGTGTTTTCCTCGGCTTGGTGTCCTCCCATTCGCAGAACGATGTTGCCGGCACCAGGCAGCGGCTCTCTGGTCCAAGCCACCGGCGCCAATGCAGGCTGCTGGTATTGCGGATGTTGGTAATTGGCGCCCCACCGAATTGCGGCGGGCCGGGCATGCCCCAGCGCATCATCGTCAGTTCGCGCCCCTGGTCGGCCGTGTTTCTGACGACTGGCGCCAGCATATCCGGAAACACGCCTGGCAGAGGCGGCAGGTTGCCGGTCGTATCCGTTAGGGCCCGGGTGAATTCCCGGATCGCCTGCTGGCCCTTGGTGACGCTGTAGAGGTTGCACATCGCACGCTGCCCTTACCGCCACATGCCGCGCATACGGGCGGCGATGTCGACCCGCGGGCCTTGGCTCGCAGTCTGTCCCGGTGTGGCTGCGGCAATTGGCCATGCCGTGCAGTGGAACAGGTTCAGAATTTCCTTTGGGATAAACCGTGTTCGCACCGCATAGACATGGCGATCGCCCATCGTGTTCTGGCCGTAGGTGTAAAAACGTTGCGGCACCATCAGGTGCAGATCGTCTTTGGCCCGCGTCATGGCCACATACAGCAAGCGGCGTTCTTCCTCGATCTCGTGCGCCTGACCGGTGCCGAGATCGGAGGGCATGCAGCCATCGACCACATTCAGGACAAAGACGGATTTCCATTCCTGCCCCTTGGCGGAATGAATGGTCGACAGGTTCAGATAATCCTCATCGAGCAGCGGCACGCCAGCCTGGTCGCTGGTCGCATCCGGCGGGTCGAGGGTCAGCTCGGTCAGGAACCGCTCACGCGATGGATAACCGCTGGCGATCTGCTCCAGCTGCAGCAGGTCGGCCCGCCGCGTGATGGCGTCTTCGTGGTTGCGGTCGAGATGCGGCTCATACCAGAGCCGCGCCAGCCCCAGTTCGGCCGGCCATGTGGCACGGCCGGATTTGATGGCCTGAACCGTGTCGACAAAGTTCGGCCAGTCCTCGCTGGCGCGGGGCGGGGCTGGGGACTCACGCAAAGCAGCGATGGGATCCGATGCCGCCAGTATGTGGTCGAGGATGCGTGCTGCTGAGGCCGGACCAACCCCGGACATCAGTTGCATCACCCTGAACCCCGCAACCCGATCGCGTGGATTTTCCACCCAGCGCAGGAGCGCAAGCATGTCCTTGATATGCGCGGAGTCCAGGAACTTCAGGCCGCCGAACTTCAGGAAAGGAATGTTGCGCCGGGTCAGCTCGACCTCCAGCGCGCCGCTATGGCTGGAGGTGCGGAACAGCACCGCCTGCTGCTTCAGCATGATCCCGGCCTCCCGGTTTTCCAGCACGCGTTCCACGATGTAGCCGGCCTGGTCGGCATCATCGCGGACATTCACCAGCAAGGGCCGGTCGGATGAGACGCGCTCTGTCCATAAATCCTTGGTGAACCGCTCGGAAGCCAGACCGATGACGCCATTGGCCGCGGCGAGGACCGGCTGGGTCGAGCGGTAATTCCGCTCCAGCGTGATGATCTGTGCCGCCGGGCTGAACTGCTGCGGATAATCCAGGATGTTGCGCACCGTCGCGCCCCGGAAGGCGTAGATCGATTGCGCATCGTCACCCACCACGGTCAGGCCCTGGCCGGTGGGCTTGAGCGCCAGCAGGATCGTTGATTGCAACTTGTTGGTGTCCTGGTATTCGTCGACCAGCAAATGATCGAACCGGCCGCCGATGTCTGCGGCCAACCCTAGGTCGGAGACCATCTGCGCCCAATAGAGCAGCAGGTCATCGTAATCCAACACATTCTGCCGCTGCTTGGCCTCCACGTAGCTGGCAAACAGCTGGCGCAGCTCGGCTTCCCAGGCGGCGCACCAGGGGTAGGCATCCCGCAGCACCTGGTCGAGCGACTGCTCGGTGTTCACGCAGCGGGAATAGATCGCGAGGCAGGTGCCTTTGGCGGGGAAGCGGCTCTCGGTCTTCGAGAACCCCAGCTCATGGCGGATCAGGTTCATCAGGTCGGCGGAGTCCTCGCGGTCGTGGATGGTAAAGGCCGGGTCCAGGCCGATCTGCTCGGCGGAATCCCGCAGCAGCCGGGCGCCGATGCCATGGAACGTGCCCGCCCAGCTCAGGCCGCCGGCCAGGGCTCCGGCTTTGTCGCCCAGGGCCTGCGCCGAGATCCGCTCGACCCGCCTTGTCATCTCCGCCGCCGCCCGGCGCGAGAAGGTCATCAGCAGGATGCGCCGCGGGTCGGCGCCGTTGACGATCAGGTGGGCAACACGGTGGGCCAGGGTGTTGGTCTTGCCCGAGCCGGCGCCGGCGATGACCAGGAGCGGGCCAGCGTCTCCCGCGCCAACGCCGTACTCGACGGCCTGCCGCTGCTCAGGGTTGAGTTTGGAGAGGTACGCCTCCGAGGCCGTCACCGCAGAAACTTTCAAAAAAATTTAGGGGCAGCCAGCTTCCGATTTTCCCGTTTTGTTCGCAAGGGGTTTTTCCTGGATTTTCATCCAGGCTGCCAGTTTGGCGGCGGGGCTTGGCTGATTCGCCGCTTGACTCTTTCCCAGCGCAGGAGAACAAAAAGGGAACACAGCAACCAGAGTTTGAGGATACCCTTGCCGTGGGATCACCTCCCGCCATTGCCGTTTTGCGCGAAAAAATTCGGCGAATTGAAGCCGGTAACCGCCATGCGGCGGCGGTGCTGCCGTTCGATCTGCCGGCGATTGACGCGCGCCTGCCGGGCGGCGGTCTGGCGCTGGGGGCGCTGCACGAAGTGGCTGGTGGCGGCAATGGCGCGATTGACGGCGCCGCCGCCGCTTTGTTTGCCGCTGGCATTGCCGCACGCGCCAAAGGGCCGGTGCTGTGGTGCGTGATCCGGCAGGATCTGTTTGCCCCGGCCATCTCCCAGGCCGGTCTGGCGCCTGATCGTGTGGTTTACGCGGAGGCCGAGGACGAGAAGGCGGTGCTGGCCTGTTTTGAGGAAGGATTGCGCCATGGGGGGCTCGGCAGCGTCGTCGCCGAGATTGGCCGGTTGAGCATGACCAATTCGCGGCGGTTGCAACTGGCGGCGGAAAGCTCCGGGACGCTCGGCATCGCGCTGCGCCGCTGGCGGCGCCAAAGCGACGCTGCGGATTTCGGACAGCCGACGGCTGCGGCGACACGCTGGCGGGTGACGGTGCTGCCGTCGGCGCCTTTGCCGGTGCCCGGTGTCGGGCGGCCGCGCTGGCTGGTGGAGTTGATCCGCTGCCGCGCCGGCGAAAATGCGAATTTTGAAGTGGAGGCATGTGATGCCCAGGGTCGTCTCGGTCTTCCTGCCGGCCTGGCCAACCGACAGGCTTTTCCGGCAGCAGGGCGCGGCCGCGCCGCCGGCTGAGGCGCCGCTGATCCTGAGCAGCCGTACCGGCAGCCGCCGGGTGGTATTCGCGGCGAATGAAGCCGCGCAAGCCGCCGGGCTGCACGTGGGGATGGCGGTGACCAAGGCGCAGGCGCTGGTTGCCGACCTCGTCATCAGGGATGCCGAGCCAGCCGCCGATGCCGAGGCGCTGGAGAAACTGGCTATATGGGCCTTGCAGCGTTATTCGCCGATTATTGCCGCCGATCCGCCGGATGGGCTGGTTATCGACGCCACGGGCGCCGCGCATCTGCATGGCGGCGAGGCGGCCATGCTCGATGATCTGGTGGGTCGGTTGGCAGCCGCCGGTTTCAAAGCCCGCGCCGCGATGGCCGATAGCTGGGGCGCGGCCCATGCGATCGCCCGGTACATCACCCGGCCGGTTGCTATTGTGCCGGAAGGCAAAAGCAGCGGCGTAATGCTGCGCCTGCCAATCGCCGCCTTGCGCTTGCCGCCTGACATGGTGGCCCATTTGCGGCGGCTTGGCTTCGAGCGGATCGGTGATCTGGCCGATCAGCCGAGAGCTCCGCTAGCCTTGCGGTTCGGCCCTGAGCTGCATCGGCGCTTGGACCAAGCCACGGGCCGGTTGCGTGAGCCCATCGAGCCGGTGCGGCCGCCGAAATTACTCGAAGTGCGGCGGCTGTTTGCTGAACCCATTGGAGCGCCGGAAACGCTGGCGCGTTATACGGAAAAGCTGGTGGTGGCGCTGTGCGAGATGCTGGAAGCCAAAGGGCTCGGTGCGCGTCGGCTCGACCTGCTGTTCCACCGGGTCGATAGCCAGATGCAGGCGATCCGCGTCGGCACCGCCACGCCGGTGCGCAGCGTCAAACGTCTGACCCGGCTGCTTTGCGATAAAATCGAGACCATTGATCCAGGGTTCGGCGTCGAGATCATGAGCCTGTGCGCCACGCTCGCGGAACCATTCGAGACGAAGCAGATCAGGACCTCCTTGCTGTCGGAAGAGCCGGAGCCGGATATTTCCGGCCTGATCGACATTTTGGCCAGTCGCGTGGGTGAGGCGCGGCTATATCGCTTCGCGCCGGTCGCGAGCGATGTGCCGGAACGTTCTGTCCGCCGGGTGGCGCCAGCCGCGCCCCGAACCGGGCAGGACTGGCCGGAACAATGGCCGCGGCCGGCGCGGCTGTTGCCGGTACCGGAGCCGATCGAGACCGTGGCGCTGCTGCCGGACCATCCGCCGGTCAGCTTCAGCTGGCGCGGCATCCGCCGCCGGGTGAAACGCGCCGACGGGCCGGAGCGCGTGTTCGGCGAGTGGTGGAAGCGTGACGCCGAGCTGGCGACGGTACGGGATTATTTCCGGGTCGAGGATGAGGCGGGCGAGCGCTTCTGGATCTACCGTGCTGGCGATGGTGAGGATGCCGCTACCGGATCGCATTGCTGGTTTCTGCATGGCATTTTCGGATGAGCGAAGACCCACGATACGCCGAACTGCAATGCACCTCGCATTTCAGTTTTTTGCGCGGTGCCAGTTCCTGCGAAGAGCTGTTCGCGCAGGCTGCGTATCTCGGCATCAGGGAAATGGCGATCGTCGATCGCAACAGCCTGGCGGGCATCGTCCGCGCCCATGTGGCGGCCAAGGAGGCCGGGATCCGGCTCATCGTTGGCTGTCGGCTCGATCTGAGCGACGGCATGGCGGTCCTGGTTTATCCCACCGATCGCCAGGCCTATGCGCGGCTGTGCCGGCTGCTCTCGCTCGGCAAACAGCGCGGCGGCAAGGCGCAATGCAGGCTCGACTGGTCTGATCTGGTTGCCTATGGCGAGGGGCTGATCGCCATTCTGGTGCCCGACGACGGGGATGAGCTTTGCGCGGTACGCTTGCGGCGGCTGTCCGAGGCATTTGGCGACCGCGCCTACATGGCGCTGACTTTGCGCCGCCGGCCGAATGATCAGTTGCGGCTCTTTGAATTGTCGAACATGGCGGCGCAGGCGAGGGTTCCCACCGTGGTCACCAATGACGTGCTGTATCATGTGCCGGCCAGGCGCATCCTGCAGGATGTCGTCACCTGCATCCGCCATGGCTGCACCATCGACGACGCCGGTTTCCGCCGCGAGCGCCATGCGGACAGATACCTCAAACCGCCCGCCGAAATGCATCGGCTGTTTGCCCGCTACCCGGAAGCCCTGGCCCGCACGGTGGAGATCGCCGATCGCTGTCGCTTTTCGCTGGACGAGCTGACCTATCAATATCCCGAGGAAATCCTGCTCCCCGGCCTCACGGCGCAGCAGGCATTGGCGAAGCTCACCTGGGACGGCGCACAAGAACGCTACCCGGATGGCGTGCCGGATGAGGTGGTCGCGATCCTCAAGCACGAGCTGAAGCTGATCGAGACGCTGGAATACGCGCCGTATTTTCTGACGGTGAATTCCATCGTGCGCTTTGCCCGCAGCCAGGGGATTCTGTGCCAGGGCCGAGGGTCCGCCGCCAATAGCGCCGTCTGCTATGTGCTCGGCATCACCTCCATCGACCCGGCGCGCAATGACCTGCTGTTTGAGCGCTTCGTTTCCGAGGAACGCCGAGAGCCGCCGGATATCGATGTCGATTTCGAGCATGAGCGGCGCGAGACCGTCATCCAATGGGTGTTCGATACCTATGGCCGCGACCATGCAGCACTTTGTGCCGTGGTGATCCGCTATCGGACGCGCGGGGCGCTGCGCGATGTCGGCAAGGCGCTCGGCCTGCCGGAAGACCTCATCACCATGCTGAATGCACAGGTTTCAAGCTGGTCGGAAGACGGGATCGACCCGGAGCAGGCCGCTGAACTGAACCTGAACCTTGGCGACCGGCGGCTGAAACTGGCGCTCGATCTGGCCCGCGAGCTGATCGGCACCCCACGCCACCTTTCACAGCATCCGGGCGGCTTTGTCCTTACCCGCGACCGTCTTGACGAGTTGGTCCCCATCGAGCCCGCCGCCATGGACAACCGGCAGGTGATCGAATGGGACAAGGACGACATCGACGCGCTTAAATTCATGAAGGTCGATTGCCTGGCGCTCGGCATGCTCTCCTGCATGCAGCGCGGCTTCGACCTTCTCGCCCGGCATAAGGGCATCGCGCTCGACCTTGCCAGCATCCCGGCCGAAGACCCGCGCACCTATGCGATGATCTGCCGCGCCGACACGGCCGGGACCTTCCAGATTGAGAGCCGGGCGCAGATGTCCATGTTGCCGCGGATGCAGCCACGGACCTTCTACGACTTGGTCATTCAGGTGGCGATCGTGCGGCCGGGCCCCATCCAAGGCGATATGGTCCACCCCTATCTGAGCCGCCGCCAGGGCAAGGAGAAGGTCGAATACCCAACACCGGAACTGGAAAAGGTGTTGGGCAAGACGCTCGGCGTGCCGCTATTCCAGGAGCAGGCGATGCGCGTGGCCATCGAATGCGCGGGCTTCACCCCCGGCGAGGCCGATCAGCTGCGCCGCGCGATGGCGACATTCAAGCATACGGGCAGCGTGACAAAGTTTCAGGAGAAACTGGTCTCCGGCATGCTCGCCAATGGCTATGAGCGGGAATTCGCCGAACGGATTTTCAAGCAGCTGGAAGGGTTCGGCAGCTACGGCTTTCCGGAAAGCCATGCTGCCTCCTTCGCCCTCATCGCCTATGCCTCTTCCTGGCTGAAATGCCACCACCCGGACGTGTTTTGCGCCGCCCTCCTCAATGCCCAGCCTATGGGGTTTTATGCCCCGGCGCAGATTGTGTGCGATGCTCGTAATCATGGGGTCGAGGTCCGGCCGGTGTGCATCAACGCCTCGCGCTGGGACTGCACCTTGGAGCCGACCGATGATGACAGCCGGTTCGCCGTGCGGCTTGGCCTCCGCCTGGTGAAGGGGCTGGCCAATGCCCATGCCGCCACGATGATCGGCGCGCGGGCGGATCAGGCTTTTGCCTCGGTGGATGATCTCTGGCGGCGCGCTTGTGTGCCCGTGGCGTCTCTTGTGCAGATCGCCGAGGCTGATGCTTTCCGGCCATCTTTGAAACTGGCCCGGCGCGAGGCGCTCTGGGCGATCAAGGCATTGCGGGATGAACCGTTGCCGCTATTCGCCGCAGGCCACACGGCGGGTGACATTCCGGAGCATGGCGAGCCCGCGATCGCCTTGCGACCGATGACCAGCGGCGGCGAGGTGGTCGAGGACTATGCCCATTTTGGCCTGACACTGCGTGCGCATCCCGTCTCCTTCCTTCGTGCTGATCTGCGCCTCCAGAAAATCGTCACCTGTGGCGCGGCGATGCAGGCACCAGACAACAAATGGCTCGAAACGGCGGGGATCGTGCTGGTCCGGCAAAAACCGGGCTCGGCCAAGGGGGTGATGTTCATCACCATCGAGGACGAGACCAGCATCGCCAATCTGGTGATTTGGCCTGCGGTCTATGAGAAGCACCGGCGGGTCATTCTCTCCGCCGGCATGATTGCCGCCTATGGTCGCATCCAGCGGGAGGGTGACGTCGTGCATCTCGTCGCCCATCGGATTGTCGACCTGTCCCGTGAATTGGCAAGTATCGGGAATCGAGAGGCTCAGACACTAGGGGTGTATGATCGGGACGTCCTGACCGGAGTTGCTGATAGCCTCCATGCACATGAGGCCGTCGACCATAAAAGCAGAGATATTCAGATCCAAGATCTTCGCGCGGGATCGATCAAGGTAAAGACTCGGGATTTCAGATAGTCGACGCCTCACCCGGCAGTAAAAGGGCTAAACGGGACATTGGACACCCGCCCCGCAACTACCGCTTCGCGCCCATCCCAGTCATTCGGAGAGGCGCGCCGGCCCTCAGAAAGCGGACGTAGCCTGGGTGCCCCGCAGACCGACCCCGGCTCATTTCTCGGAGCTTTGCGAGTATTCAATTTCGCTAGGAGTGGAGGTTACAACGTGTGGGTGCACAGTTTACAAGACTATGCTATCACCCCGCCGGTGCAACAATATGAGCTGACTCAGGGAACCGTATCCTAAATGTCTCGACCGAAGACAGTATATCGAGTGTTTATCTCTTCCCCCTCCGATCTTAGTCACGAACGGCAGCAGATCAAAGAACTTGTTCACGCAATATCGCGTGGGCTTGAGCCCAAGAGAGTGGCGATAGAGCCCTGGATTTGGGAAGAAAACACGGTGTCTCAATATGGGGCGACTCCACAGGCGATGATTACCGGTCAGCTGGAGTGGTATGATGCGTACATCGGCCTAATGGGGGGAGCGTTTGGCTCTCCTACAGAGAAGTACGGGTCAGGCACTGAAGAAGAGTTTGAAAACGCCGCTAATGATTTCGAGGTCGGAAAAATCAAAGATATCGCATTCTTCTTTAAGAACGTTGCCATAGAAAGCGGGCGGACAAGCGCTCGGGAACTCGAGCAGCTTTCGAAGGTGATAGAATTTAAATCACGTATTGGCGCCAAGCTGTTATATAAAGAATTTTCGAATGATGCGTCACTACAAAATGTTGTCTCCGAATTTCTGCTGTCTTTCATTAATAAGATGGATGCGATGGCAGCGTCGTCGGCAACAGACGGTGACGTCAATGGGCCAGGCCCGCTTCGTGCGAATGTTTCAGATGAATTTGTCCGAGACTTTCTTGCAGGTAACGACCAAGGACTTCTAGGGTCTGATTATGGCTTTGATGCCGCCGATCTTTGGATTGAACCAGATCTAAAATCGACGATAATTAGAAAAGACACAACACGGATAACGGAGTATTATGATCTAAATAAGATTTGCCAGGGTGTGGCTAGTGGGACGAGTTTCCACATCACCGGCCAAGAGACGTCCGGAAAGTCCACGATTTCTGCAAGACTTTTTATGCGCATGCATAGCGCTGGTCATCTCCCGGTATATATTTCTGGAAGCGAGATCAAATATGCAGATGAAACGCGAATTTTAAATCGCATTGCGCTTCACATCAGTCAGCAATATCAGGGAATTTCACAAGACAAATCGAAAGAAATCAATAAGAAAAATATTGTAGTAATCATCGATGATTTCGATCTTGTGCCTTTAAACACTAAAACTTCTCTGAAGGTTTTGAAATTTCTGAAGTCACAATATCTGGCGACTGTCATAACAACGTCGGCCTCGTATAGCTTTTCGATCCTTGAGGCTGTCGACGACGTAAGTATACTGGGCGATCTAAAGAAAATTGACATCCAAGAATTAAGTCAGAAAAAGAGATACGAGTTGATTGAAAACTGGTATCGGCTGATGGAGAAAGTCGATCACGACGATACGAAATTTCGACACCAGGTCGAAAGAGCGAGAAAAGAGGTCAACCGAGTCCTATTGCATCATATTGTTCCACGTACACCAATTATTGTTCTTATCTTACTGAAGGCGATCGAAAATCGACAATCATCTGATTTGGCGCAAACTGGCTATGTCCGGTACTACAAGTTCCTTATCGACAATGCTATTTTGAAAAATCTTCGGGCAACCGAAGTCGAGCAAGCGTATGCATTGCTACCGGAGTTGGCATGGGCCGTTTACAATAGCTCAGGGGGAGAACTTTCCCAAAGCGAAGTCGAGAAGGTCGTAGAAAATTTTTCAGAGCGTCGTGCTCTCCGAAAAGCATCGTTGTTTGGCGTCCTTGCGAGCCTTAGAGCAATCGGAATGTTCAGTGGCGATAGCGAGGTCATTCGTTTCAAATATCAGTATGCCTTCAACTTCTTCCTGGCTGATTATATAAGCCAAAATATTTCGAGCGAAGAAATGAGGGATCATATTAGGGTTCTTTGTCAGAATGCTTGGTCGAGACAAACGACAACAATACTCGTGTTTTTGTCGTTTCATTCTAACGACTCGATTATCACGGAAAGCCTTCTGCGTCAGCTAAGAGAGATTTATCCAGGGCAGAACGAGTTTGAATTCACGAGTGAACGAACCGCATCCATCAACAAGCTTATGACGTTCACGCCGTCGCAGGCCGTTGATCATACTAACGTAAAAGAAAACCGAAATCTACGATTAGACACTGAAGAAGAGATCGAAGCCGCTGAAGCGAAGCGACAATCCGAAAATCCAAGCAATAGTCTAAATGGTATTGAGCGTGTGATGGCCTCTGTCGAAGTCCTTGGGCATATTTTGAGGAACCACTATGCACGATTGGATGCAGAACCGAAGCGAGTTATCTACTCCACCGTGATGTCGGCGATACTTAGGTGCCTCGAGAATTTCTATCACTTCTTGGTTGGTTCCCAAGAGCTTCTAGTCTCCTATATTGCCAGGGCTCTCAAAATGGCTGAGGGTGATCCTGAACGGCAGGATGAGTTAGCCAGAGCGCTAATTTTTTTGCTCGCCATGGGACTTTTATACTTTTTCATGAAGCGTCTCTCCCAGGCGGTAGGAGACGAGAACCTCGAAATCACTTACAAACAAGCAGTTGAATTGCAGCCCGTCACCGCGCAGAAGTATTTCGATTTGGTGATCAAATTGGATTGTTTCTACAAATTCCCTGAGAAGGAGTTGGAGGAGGTTGTCGAACTACTTAAGGATAACCATTTGGCTAAGTCGGCACTCCAGTTGGCGGTCGCCGAGCGGCTGGATATGCGCCCTCCTGCGTCTGCCGGAGAGTTTCAAAAGTACTGCAATCTTATTGGGCTTAGGCAATCCACCCGGCTTATCGAAAGACAACGTCTTGGATCGGTCGTTGAGAAGCCGCGTGTCCGGCGAACAAAAACGAACCGCAGGAACAAAAAATAGTCTTCCTGTCCCGAGTCTCGGGAACGGGCCGGCCGCTTTCCGGCGAACGAGCCTAAAAAGCGGCCCGTCCCGAATCGGCCCGTCTTACCCATATCAAGCCCGGCTAATGGCCGGGCAGCGCCCATCTCGGTCGTCCGCGCGCCGCGGTTGTCAACCCGAAAGCGGACACCCTCTTTCCGCGACACTTCTTACGGCCGATCAGGGGATCCCCTCCACTGGCATGCCGGCGTTGTTCTCGGCTTCCAATAAGTTCACATATGCATCTACGTCGCCAGGGAACTGAGAATGTCTTCTCCACTTCGTGAGAGAAAAGCTCGCCGATTTTCCGCCTGTCCTTTTGTTTCCCCTTAAGACCCCAAATTCGTTCAGATTTTCACGCCCCCAATCTGCGAAATCCTTCCATAATCCTTCGGCTTCATTCAACACAGTCGGCAAAAATTCTGAAGTACCATCGCGAGATCGCCTCAACCGCAGCGCTCGAACAAAAACCGAAAAGGCCAGATCGTGCAAAATCGTATCAGCGGACTGATTTGAATGCGACTTCGAGACATTCGTGTATATCTCATACAGATCAGAAAAGACGTCGATAACTTTTTCATTTTTGAGTTCTGGAATTATCCCACCAGTATTACGCATCATCTTTCTCTCGACACCTAAAGCGTATCGATCACATGCGATGTGCATTATTCTAGTGAACAACGACCTCTCGATTATATCCTCTCTGTTGACGTATTTCATTCGCAAAGCATCAGAATACTCCCCGCGTTTTGGCTCGTACAAGATGCCAGTCTTTTTAAAAACGAGCTCTGCGATCTCTCGATTGGTGTCGTTGCTAGCAGACCTATCGATAGCCGACACCGCAGTTTGCGAGTTAGTCGCCGACGATATACTGAGAATGAGATTCTTTTTAGAATCTTCATCAATCTGAGGCAGCGTTATTATCCTGAGCACCACTTCTTTTCCAGAAAAATAGCGATCCCTATTCTCGTCGGAACTTTCTTCATATATTCTGGCGAGTGTAAATGCCGTTTGCCCGCCATTTATGACCTGGGGATTGACGATTTCGACTTGAGCTTTGTTTTGTGCTCCGACTCGCTGGTTGACGTAGGTTTCGTCAGAAACAATGGTGATTCCATTGTTCAGGATGGCGAACTCCCCGGTTTCTATGTCGACAATGCTGCTGCGAATCCCTTCATTCGTCCTTTGCTCCTTGAACTCAAGGTAAGATCTTGGATTATATCGGAGTATAGAGTTCTTGTATCGTGACATTATCTTCGCAATTTCAAGTGTAGGCACAAGAACGACCGTGACTTCGCTGGATCCATGTGCAGTCGTAATTTCGGCGCTCAGTCTTGAATTGCCAGATTTATTGCTTAAGTCAATTTGAAGACGCATACTTGATGTATAATGCTGCTCACATCTTACGGTAGGAAGCACCAATTCACCATAACACCGATCGAAATTTACAATGTTCGTCTGATCTCCCGAGAAAATTTTCTCTACTAGAGGATACTGCTCCAGCTTCACGTTAGCTAGTATGGTTACCTTGGTTTGGTAACGGGCAATGTCAGGAATCTTCTGAATCTTTTCAATAAAGGCTAGGATGTAGCCATTGTAGCTATGACCAGTGTTATCTTCACGGTGTCCAGCCAGAATTCTGTTAAGATCAATCGTCATGATCTCTTCTGGCTCGATGTACTTATATTCGAAATTCCTTGGACCAACCCTAAATTTAGACTGAATAATGTCTATAATTTTGTGATCTGAATCGATAAAGTACGCATCGATTCCGCCGTCGTAACTTGCATCGGTGATGGTGTGCTCTCGTTCTTCAAAATCCAAAACGCCGTAGGTAGCGGCCAGATAGAGATGTATGAAGGCTCGAGACTTCGCTTGGTTGGATTTTTCTACTGTGCTGGTATCGAAGAACGACTTGCGTCGAGCCAATCTAGCCCCCTCGCGAACATATCCGTCCAAGATATTGGTTAAAATCTCGTATTTTCTTTCTTGTCCAGATCGCATACCTTACCCTCTACTACGTTAGCAAGTTGTAGGTTATTCCGACTTGCGGAGGCAATATCTTTCGTTCGCTTAATCACTTAGTCGAAAATCTCGGGGCTGAACGGAGGTTCAAAACGCACCAGAGTGGGCCCACTGAACGCAGCCTTCTTTGCTCACTCTAAGAACCGAACGGTTGGGTGCCTACGGCAGACGTGCTGGAGGGATGACCGCTTGAGACTGATCACTTGCGTCGCTCAGCAAGGGCGGATGAGCGTAGCGTAATCCGCCATCTTTATCTCCACGCGTCCACGACGGGTACGGCGTGTCCCCGTTGGGGGATGCCGCCATGGGTACGCCCACGATGCGCTTGGCGAAGGTTGGATGGTGATGCCGATTTGCATCAAAACCGTCCGCTATTCGCCGTCGCTCACTCGAAACCGGCCTGGACGCTATCGGCCCAAATTCCCCAAGGCCGAATGTCTGGAATCCGATCGGCGCGACCCGAAACCGGACCAGCTGGTTCAACCACCCTTTTCGGAAATTCGAGTCCAAGCAGTTACCGCCC